>Ga0209709_10000362_pt1 | contig 43106 bp, 45 predicted proteins | sample ArcticOcean_MG_C_2_FD_187435 | JGI IMG/M metagenome (GOLD analysis project Ga0209709, IMG submission 187435) | Marine microbial communities from western Arctic Ocean - ArcticOcean_MG_CB4_136 (SPAdes) (version 2) | ecosystem: Environmental > Aquatic > Marine > Oceanic | place: Arctic Ocean... | reverse complement strand
GAAATTCCATCAAAAAAGAAAATAATTTATTTAGATTTGGTTGAATAAACCGGAGGTGTAGTATGTTTGAGTTAGTTAATGAGTATAATCAGAATGCTGTGATAAAGGTAATTGGTGTTGGCGGCGGTGGCGGTAATGCTGTTATGTCGATGCTTGAGTCTAAGATTCATGGAGTAGAATTTATTTTAGCAAATACAGACTCTCAAGCTTTGAGAGATGTAAAGGGCGCTACAATGATACAAATTGGATCAGAGATCACTAAAGGTCTAGGAGCGGGAGCTGATCCAGAAAAAGGAAGACAGGCGGCTTTAGAAGCAAAAGAAGAATTATCTTCTGCTATCGAAGGCGCTGACATGTTATTTATTGCTGCAGGAATGGGTGGTGGTACCGGTACCGGAGCCGCATCAGTCATCGCCCAAATCGCAAGAGATGCAGGGATATTAACAGTGGCTGTTGTAACAAAACCATATGAGTTCGAAGGAGCTAAAAGAATGTTACATGCCGAGCAAGGTATAGAGGCATTAAGTGAATGGGTTGATTCGCTAATTGTAATACCTAATGAAAAATTATCAGAAGTATTTGGAGGTGATAATTCAATATTTTCATCTTTTGAAAATGCAAATGATGTTTTGAGGGGCGCTGTAAAAGGTATAGCTGAAATTATAACAATAAGAGGATTCATGAATGTTGACTTCGCTGATGTTAAAACTGTAATGTCAGGTCGAGGAAAAGCAATGATGGGTTCTGGTTGCGCAACAGGCGATAATCGTGCTGAAGAAGCTGTTCAAGCTGCATTAAATAGTCCGCTATTAGATAATATAGACTTGCATGGTGCAAGTGGCGTACTAGTTAATATTACAGCTGGAGCAAATTTAACTTCTAATGAGTTCGGTATAATTGGAGAGAAAGTTAAAGAAATTGCAAATGAAGATGCAACCGTTATCGTAGGCTGTATAAAAGAAGAGGATAGTTTGGGAGAATTAAGAGTAACTTTGATAGCAACAGGTTTTGAAGAATTTACTGAAAATCCAGTTGAAGAAAATTTGTCTCATAATGAAGCAGGTGCATCGTCATCTAATGGAACAATGGCGGCAATGAAAACATCCAATGTTTCATCGCCATCAATATCTAGTTATAGTAATCCTGTAACTAGTAATGTAATTACAGAAAAAGATAAGGCGGAGAATATAGATATCCCTGCCTTCTTAAGGCAACAAGCTGACTAATAAAAGTAACAGCTTGAGTAAATATAGGTGGAGACAATATTTTATATTATTTATTGTCTCCATAGTTTTTCTTCTTATTATAGTAAGAATTATTTTATTACAAGGGTTCGATACTGATTGTTTTTTATTCAATAAATCTAACTGCAAAGTTAATCTCAGCAAGGAAGCAGACAAACGTCAAATAGATCATAGGATAATTAAAAAATATAGGGGTATGATCTATGATCGAAATGGTGAAATCCTTGCGATGAGTTTACCCAAAAAAACATTATGCATTAATGTTTATAAAGTTAAACAACTACTGAAGACAAAGAATACAAACTATAATAAGTTACTCAAGATGATTGGGTTATCTAAAAAAGATTTTTCAAAAATATTAAAGAAGCACTCAGATAAAAAAGAGTATTATTTAAAAAGAAAACTTAATGATAACCTTGCCTCAAAAATAACAGAGTTAAATCTGCCGTATATCTATTTTATAGATGAATTTTCTCGTGTTTATCTTGGAGGCTCATATTTTTCTAATATAATTGGCTTTACAGATATTGATGACAATGGTCAGGCAGGTATAGAGTATTCAAAAAATAAAGAATTAAGTCCTACACCGGGAATCAAAAAAGTTAGAAAGGATAATCTTGGGCGCTCAGTTGAATTAATTGAGCTTATTAAAAAACCAATACCTGGACAGAATATACATCTATCTTTAGATAAAAGGATTCAGTTTATTGGGTATGATATCTTACAAGAACATGTTGAAAGGAGTAATGCTGATAGTGCATCACTTGTTTTAATAAAAAATACAACTGGTGAAATAATTTCTATGGTTAATTACCCATCATTTAATCCTAAGAATAGACAAGAGATGACTGGGCACAAGATAAGAAATAAAGCAGCTACATATACATTTGAACCAGGTTCTACCATGAAACCATTTGCTGTATATACAGCGTTAGAGACAAAATCTATTGACTATGATTACACCATTAATACATCCTTAGGTTTTCAACTAAAAAATAAACCTCTTAAAGATTATAAGGATTTGGGGTTTTTAGATCTAGAAGGAATCATTCAGAAATCAAGCAATATCGGCGCGGCAACCATATCAAAAAAAACCAATAAAGAGGATATATATAATACATTGAAAGACTTAGATTTTGGTAGCAGCCTATACATTGACTGGCCTGGTGAGCAGAATGGCAACCTACATCATTATAATGAATGGTCTGAAGATGACCATGCTTCTATTAGTTATGGGTATGGAATTTCAGCAACATTATTACATTTAGCTAACGCTTATGTCACGCTAGCTAATTATGGGAAAAAAATTCAATTAACATATGAAAAAATAGATGAGAATGAAATTTATTATGATGAAGTGTTAAATAAAAATATTTCTAAAGACATTATAAAGATGATGAGATCTGTTGTTGAAATAGATGGGACAGGAAGAAAAGCTAAATTAGAAAAATATTCTGTTGCTGGTAAAACTGGCACATCAAGAACCATAGATAATGGTAAATATAATAGAAATAAGCATAATGCAATATTTGTAGGTATTGTGCCAGCTTCTAAGCCCGAGTATGTGGCTGCAATTATTGTTCGTAATCCTAAAAAAGGTAATGCATCAGGAGGAAGACATGCTGCGCCTATATTTAAAGAATTTATGAGTCACTCATTAAATTTATTAAGAGTTTATCCGGATATTAAGTAGGTTATGAATAGTGATATTAGAAATATAATTAAGTTTACACAAGAGATTAATCCTAAGCTTATAAAATTTAAAAAAATATTTTCTTTTCATAGCAAAGATGATTGTAAAAACAAAATATTAGTCCTGAGTAATTCATCCAAAAAAAGCATGTATAATTATATAAATGAGGCTATAGATAATGGAATTGTTGGATTAATTATAACAACTACCATTGACGTTAGTCTCTTAACAAAAGATATTCCAGTTTTAAAATCAAAATATTTAAATAATAATTTAAATATATTTCTTGATTATTTATACAATGAGCCACTTAAAAATAAAAAAATAATAGGTGTGACTGGTACAGATGGTAAAACATCGACCTGTCATCTTATTGCCGATAGTTTGACTAAATTAGGTAAAAAGGTTGGTATAATCTCTACAGAAGGTAACGGGGTATACCCAAGATTAAAACATACTGGTTATACAACACCAAGAAGTGATCTTTTATATAAAACATTTGACAGTTTTAGAAGAAAAAAAGTAGATGTTATTATAATAGAATGTTCTTCTCAAGGCTTACATCAGGGAAGATTAAATCATATAGTTTTTGATGATTCTATAGTAACAAATCTCAATAAAGATCATATTGAATATCATAAGACATTTAAAAATTATGCGAAATCTAAACAAAAACTTCTGGATATGACTATAGGAAATATTTTTATAAATGGAGATTGTAAGAATGCTATTTCTAAATTTAGTAATATAAAAAAATCAAAAACAATATTTTATGGAAGTCATATAGATAAAAAAATAATACATAACTTAATTAAGGAATCAAATATATTAGAAGATAATTTTCTAAAATCTAACTGTTCTTTGTTATATAAATTTCTCCTCAATGAGCGTTATTCGTTAAATAAAATTAAATCTATCTTAAATAAGAAATCTAAAGTCATTAAGGGGCGTATGAATTATTTTAATGATAAAATAAATAATGCTATATATATAATAGATTATGCACATACAGAAAATGCTCTAGAACTACTTTTAAGAGATATAAAAATACAATCTGGAAAACTATTTTTAATAACTTTGTTTGGTTGTGGTGGAAATCGTGATATCAGTAAAAGGTCTAGAATGGGTATAATTGCTAAAAAATATTCTGATAAAATTATTCTAACAGATGATAACCCAAGGAATGAAGATTCTATGAGTATAATTGATGATATTCATAAGAAAATAAAAGATAAGTCTAATATTTATATTATACCAAATAGAAAGAAAGCAATTAAGAAAGCATTTTCAATGTCTACAAAAGATACTGTAATAATTTTTGCTGGAAAGGGAAATGAAGATAATATTATTTATAATAATAAAGTTATAAGTCATAATGATATAAATTATTTAAAGAAATTATTGAAATGAATATATTAATATCAGAATTAGAAAATATCTTAAGATCAGAAGTGATTAATATGCATACTCTAGTTTCTATTGATGGAATTTCTATTGACTCTAGAACAATTAATAAAAATGAATTATTTATTGCAATAAAAGGTGATAACCATGATGGGCATCTATTTATTAATGATGCCATAAAAAATGGAGCATCACTTATTATTTCTGAAAATACATTGGAAAATTTTCCATGTATCTCTGTAGATGATACGACGGATGCTTTAGCTAGTATTGCTAAATTTTATGCTGATAAGATCCATCCTATAGTAATAGGTATTACTGGAACGAATGGAAAAACTTCTGTGACAAATATGACTTCCATGATCCTTAGGACCTGTAAGCAAACATTGAGTACATATAAAAATTATAATAATCAAATAGGATTACCATTATCAATATTAAAAGGGGTAAAAGAGGATGAGGTTTTTGTTCTGGAAATGGGAGCTAGTAAAGTTGGTGATATAAAAGAATTAATAGAAATTGCAAAACCAACTATAGTAGCCCTATTAAATGTTTCTCCAGCTCATATGGATAGTTTTAAAAGTATTGAGAATATCATTAAGACAAAGGAAGAGATTTTATCATACCAAGGATATCTAAAAACTGTCATATTAAATCTGGATGATGATAATTTTGAAAGGTGGTCATTAAAAGCTAATAAGAATAGAATTATTACAATATCTGTTAGCCAGTCTGCTGATTATTATATCTCTAGCTCAAATGATCATGATATATGCGTTAAAACACCATACTCAGATATTATAAATTTATATGTAAATGATTTGGAGCCTCATACTCTCAATAATATTCTATTTTCAATAGCACTTTCATATGAAGCTGGAGCTAGATCTTCTAATGTTATAAAAGGACTTCATAACTACAATGATGTAGACGGAAGGTTTAGTATAAAGAAAGGATATAATGGGTCAAAAGTTATTGATAGTTCTTATAATGCTAATCCACAATCTTTTATAGCCTCAATTAATTCACTTGTAAGATTAGATTGTGAGCCATGGCTTGTTATGGGTGAGATGGGTGAATTAGGTGAAAATTCTGAGCTATATCATAAGCAAGTGGCGCGCTATGCATATGATATGGGGGTCAAAAAATTATTTGTAATTAGTAAACATGCAAGCACAATTCTTAATGAATTTGGTCAAAACTCTTATGCATTTGGTTCAACTGAGGCACTAATTATTTTTATCAAGCCACAACTCAACGATAATGTTAGTATCTTAGTCAAAGCATCGCGTTTTATGAAATTTGAAATTATTGTGAATGCATTAACTGAAAGGAAAAATTAATACCTATATGTTTTATTATTTATTTGACTATTTAGCCCAATATAATTCTGGATTTGATGTTTTTCATTATCTTACATTAAGAATTATATTAGCCGCTCTAACAGCTCTAGTAATTTCTTTGGTGCTTGGACCTATTGTAATTAATTATCTGAATAATAAAAAATTATATCAAAGCATAAGAAATGATGGGCCAAAATCACATATTAAAAATAAGTCTCAAACACCATCCATGGGAGGACTTATAATAATTGTATCTATAATATTGAGTACATTACTTTGGTCAGATATTTTAAATAAAAATATATGGATATTATCATTTACATTGATATCGTTTGGAGTTCTTGGTTTCTACGATGATTATAAAAAATTCATTCACTCATCAAGTGATGGTATAAGCGGAAAGAAAAAATTAATATTTCAAATTATTATCGCTGGTTTTATAGCTTATTTTATATTCAGCAGATCAACAAGTTTGATAGAATTAGAACTAATGCTGCCTTTTTTTAAAAATTTCGCATTATATCTTGGAATATTTTTTATTCCTTGGTCGATATTAGTCATAATTGGTTCCAGTAATGCAGTAAATTTAACCGATGGTTTAGATGGACTTGCTATTTTACCTTGCATATTAATTGCTGCTGCATTTGTTTTATTTGCTTATGTCGAAGGTAATTTTAATATTGCTAATTATTTATTAATTCCTTATCTTCCCGGAGTATCTGAAGTTGCAATATTCTCTAGTACTATTGTTGGCGCAGGGCTTGGTTTTCTTTGGTATAACTCATATCCTGCTGAAGTATTTATGGGTGACGTAGGATCTTTATCGCTAGGTGCTGTTTTGGCTACAATTGCAATTTTGCTAAGGCTAGAGATTGTGTATGCAATAATGGGCGGTGTTTTCGTTGTAGAAGCTTTATCTGTAATAATCCAAGTAACCTCATTTAAATTATTTGGCAAAAGAGTTTTTAAAATGTCACCTATTCATCATCATTTTGAACTCAAAGGTTGGCCAGAACCCAAAATTATTGTTCGCTTTTGGATTATAACATTTGTGTTGGTTCTTATAGCTCTAGCATCATTAAAAATTAGATAAAATGTCAAAAAATAAATTAATACTAGGTATTGGTGTCACAGGTATGTCATGTGCAGATTTTTTTAAATCTAAAGATATCCTTTTTAAGATATTTGATACTAGAGGTAAAGACTATTTCATTGATTATGATTTTGGAGATATTAATCCTAATTCTATTTATTTCAAAGAATATCCAGTTAATTTTCTAAATAATATTGATGAAGTAATAATTAGTCCAGGTCTAGATAAGAATCACAAGATATTCAAAGATATTAAGAAACATAATATTGATGTGATAACAGATATTGATATTTTTAAAAGATACTCTGATAGTAAATTAATATCCGTTACTGGAACCAATGGAAAGACTACCATGGTAACAATGCTAAAACATGCATTCAATAAAATAGGTTATAACTGTATTGCATGCGGAAACAATGGAATACCTCCTCTTTCAATCATAAATAATTTTTATGATTATATTATACTTGAATTGTCTAGTTATCAGCTTGAGTATATGTCAGATTTAAAATCATTCATTAGTGTTATTACGAATATTGACTATGATCATCTAGAACGACATAAAAATATAGAAAATTATTCAAAGATAAAGCTATCAATATATAAAGATTCATCTTTTTCTTTAGCTTCAAATTCAATTGATAATTTAATTGGTGATATAAAAAACATTAAGACTTATGGCATAACTAATACTGAAGAAGTTATAGTTAATGGTTCTATAATCAAAGATCTACATTATGATAGTTTAAAAATATATTTTAAAAATAAAAGTCTAGAATATAAAGGAAAACATAATCTTGAAAATATATTAGGAGTCATCTCTGTATTGAATATAATTAAGATTGATGTTGAGAATGCTTTAAATGCTTTAAATGATTTTAATTATTTACCTCATAGGATAGAGTTGATTGAGTCATCAGACAATATAAATTGGTATAATGATTCAAAGTCTACAAATTGTGCATCAACAAAAGCTGCTTTGGAATGTATCGATGAGAAAATTATTTTAATACTTGGTGGGTCGATGAAAGATATGAGTTATGAATCATTAAGCCCTCTAATAAATCAGAAGGTTAAGCTTGTAATATTTATTGGTGAAAATAAGGAATACATTAAGAGACAGTTAAAGATAACTGCTAAAATGATTGATGCTAAGAGTATTGAGTCTGCTGTTGAAATATCACGATCACACTCTTCAGTTAATGATAATATTTTATTATCTCCCGCTAGTCCAAGTTTTGATATGTTTGAGAATTATGAAGAAAGAGGTGCTGCATTTATCTCTGCGGTTCAAAATCTTGTTAAGTGATTTTATTAAAAAAAATATATTAATTAGTGAAAGCCAAGGCATAGATCATACTTTGATCATATGTTTTGTTGCTTTATTATCTATAGGGCTGATAATGATCACCTCCGCAACACTTGATTATGCGGCGGATGAGAAATCAAGTCCCTATTATTTTATTACTAAACATTTAATCTATTTATCTATGGGAATAGTTCTTTCAGTTATAATCTCTAAAATTAAACTAAGTTTTTATTATGATTATGGAAAATATTTTTTGTTATTTTCCTTTATCATTTCATTGGTAATCTTCATTCCTGGGTTAGGAAAAGAAATAAATGGAGCAAGAAGATGGCTTGATTTAGGTTTCATAACTATACAGGTTTCTGAAGTATCAAGACTATTTGTGATGTTTTGGATTTCTGGATTTATTGTCAAACATGATGTGAATAAGAGCTTCAATAAATGTTTATTCATGATTGTTGCGTTATCCTTAATTATTCTTTATCAGAAAGACTTTGGGAGCACAGCGCTACTTGTTTTTACATTCTTTTCTTTAATGTTAGTGGCAGGATTGCATTTAAAATATTTATTTTCTTATATATCACTGGCTGTTCTAGCAGCTATTCCATTAATACTCTATGTGCCATATAGGCTTAAGAGACTTGTATCCTTCATGAACCCTTGGGATGATCAGTCTGGAGGTGGTTATCAACTTATAGCATCACTTTTAGCATTTGGGAAAGGAGGATTTTTTGGCTTAGGGTTAGGTTCTAGTGTTCAGAAACTAAGCTACTTACCCGAATCATATAATGACTTTATATTTGCTTTAATTGCTGAAGAACTGGGATTATTTTTTTCCTTAATTGTGCTCATCTTATTTAGCATAGTTTTTTTTAGAATTATCAGACTTGCTAATAAGTCAAATGACAATAACCTTAGATTTGCTTCAAATTTAAGTTTTACACTAGGTTTTTTTATTACTTATCAGGCTTTAATACATATAATGGTTAACACAGGCTTGGCTCCAACTAAAGGGATGGGTTTGCCATTTATTAGTTACGGGGGAACCAATCTTCTAATGATGTTTATTTTTATTGGTCTATTGATTAGAATACAAATTGAAAATCGTCAACAAATTAGTCATGCTGTTAAAAGGGGATATTAATCTAATATGAAAATAGTTGCAATTCTAGCTAGTGGCACTGGTGGACATGTATATCCCGCATATACTATTGCAGAAGAGTATATTAGTCGTGGTTATAAAATTTTATGGATTGGAACTAAAAATGGGCTTGAGAATAGAGTAATAAATAATCCATCAATAATTATTGAACATGTAAGTTCTCAGGGGATACGTGGAAAATCACCACTTAAAAAAATCCTAGGCCTATTTAATTTTTTAAGGTCTATATATGAGTCATTCAAGCTACTTAAAAAATATAAACCTTCTTTGACAATTGGGTTTGGAGGTTATGTTAGTGTTGGCGCTTCAATAACTTCTTTTCTACTATCAATACCACTAATAGTCCATGAACAAAATTCAATAGCTGGTACAGCTAATAAAATTAACTATTATTTTGCTAAACGTGTTTATGAAACATTCCCCTTGAGTTTTAAAAAAAATAATAAAAAAATAATACATACAGGTAATCCTGTGAGACCATCATTTGATAAAGTTAAAAAGCCAGAAGAAAAATATATTGATAATAACCCTTGTATAAATATTTTAGTTATGGGAGGCAGCCAAGGCGCAGCATTCCTAAACAACACTATGCCTTTTTCTTTCTCTCACTTTCATAGTACCAATATTTCTATAAAACATATTAGTGGTCCTAGTCATGAAGAATTAGTTAAAAATAAATATTTAAAGCATTCTATTGATGCAACAGTGGTAGCATACTCTGAAAAAATAGATGAGCTATATGATTGGGCGGATTTAGTTATATGTAGAGCTGGATCAACATCTATATCTGAATTAGCAAAAATAGGGATAGCAGCATTATTAGTTCCGTTTCCCCATGCAACAGATAACCATCAATTTTTTAATGCAAGTTACTTAGCAAAAAACTCTGCTGCCATTTTGTTGGAAGAGAAAATTGATTTTATTGAGAATTTTATTACCATTACTAATATTCTTTTAAATGACCAGAAACGCATGTATATGTTATCAAAAAATATACAAAATATATTTCCATCAAATACCATAAGTATTATCATGGAGGATTCTTTAAAACTAATTAAATAAATCATGATTATAAAAAATAATATCTCTTTAAAAAATTTTACAACAATTCGTATTGGTGGTAACTCAAAAAAAATATATTTTCCAGAATCTATAGAAGATATCTCTAATCTGAAAAAAATATTATTATCACCAAAAACGCTAATTATTGGCAAAGGTTCAAATATTGCATTTTCAGATAATGGATATAAGTCTGATATTATTTCTCTAAGCAAATATAATAAGACAGGGATTTCTGTCATTGATGATAAGTATATATCTATTACTGCTAGTGTATCATGCGCAAGACTTGCAAAGTTTTGTCATAAACAATCCATAGCTGGTTTTGAATTTCTTCATGGAATACCAGGAACAATTGGAGGGGCATTAGCTATGAATGCTGGTGCATTTAAGCAATCAATATGGAATTATGTTGACTCTGTTAATATTGTTAATAAAGAAGGTAGTATAAAGAATATATCACATAAAAAAATTAAAACCTCTTACCGTAATGTTGATAAAAATAATATTTTATTATTTTTAGATGTATTACTAGTTATAAACAAGAATAAGGTCTTTGATAAAAATCTTCTTATGGAATACTCCAGACATAGGAGTATGACTCAACCTATAAAACAATGGTCATCGGGCTGTATTTTTAAAAACCCTTCAAAAGATATTCCGGCAAGTTCACTTATTGATTCTCTCGAGATTAAAAAAAGAAAAATGGGTGGAATATATATTTCAAAAAAACATTGCAATTATTTTATCAATGATGGTAGCGGTTCATGCGAAGACCTTGTTCAGCTGATTAAATATGTTTCAGAATTAATCAAAAAAAAATATAATATATCTGTAACGAGAGAGATTTGTATATACTGATATAATAATGAATAAGTTATCTGGAAAAAATATTGGGATATTATGTGGAGGCTGGTCAGATGAAAGACCAGTGTCTCTAGATAGTGGTAAATCAGCTTATGACTCACTCATAAGTAATAATTTGAATGCTTTCCTTTTTGATTTTAAAGATAATGATATTAATATACTTTCTAAATTTATTGAATCTAACAAGATAGATCTTGTCTTGAATTTAATTCATGGTTCTGGTGGCGAAGATGGTCTAGTTCAAAATTATTTAGACAGATTATCTGTTAAATATATTGGTTCAAACTCAGAATCATCAAAACTTTCATTCAATAAGGTACATACTAAAGAGGTTTGGCTGAGAAATGGTTTAAAAACACCAAATTATTTAAGACTATCTGATAATATTTCTTCAAAAAAAATAAAGGAAATGTTTGACAAGAAATTTATCTTAAAACCATGTGAGTCTGGTTCAAGCGTAGGTATAAAAATATTTGATACTGCTGATTTTTATTCATCTAGTCCTGCAGATATATTAGAAAAACTTTCTCTAAACAGTATAAATTCATGTAATTATTTCATTGAAGAATTTGTTATTGCTCCAGAATACACTGCACCTATTATTAATGATCAAGTTTTCCCAATAATTAAAATAGAAACAAAGAGAGAATTTTATAATTATGAAGCTAAGTATTTAGATAGCGACACTGTTTTTTCATTTCCTGATTTCCCAGAGGATATTCATAAAAATATTAACTTAATTTGCATGGAAGCTTTTAATAGCACAGGATGTTCTAACTGGGGCCGTGTTGATTTTTTTATGGATAAGGATTCATTGGTTAATTTAATTGAAATTAATTCTATACCAGGTATGACTGATCATAGTTTAGTTCCTAAGTCCGCAAAGAAGAATGACTTGTCATATCATCAATTGCTTTTATTGCTTTTAAAAAACTAATATGAAGAAAATTCTTATCCTTTTTAGTTTATTTATATTATTTATTAGTGCCTATAATTATCCTATTTTTTTTGGCACAAATCCTGTAAAACATATTTTTAAAGAAGGAACATTTGAATATAGTAATCAATCTAGAATAGATGATATTTTGAAAAATTATATTTCTAAAGAAATCTACCAAATTAACTTACGAAAATTAAAGAATCAGATAGAAGAGGACCCGTGGATAAAAAATGTACAAATTATATTAGATCCTCCGAATAGAATCACAGTTAAAATAACTGAGTTTAAACCTTTATTTTTATGGAATAACCTATCATATGTGGATAAAGAAGGGTTTACTATTGAAATTGGAAAATACCTTATCGAAAATATTCTAGAGATATCTAGTGGACAAGATGACAAAGTTTATATGTATAACTTATATTTAAATCTTCAAAAAATACTATCTGAGATTGATATTAATGTTATTAAATTATCTAAAGACAACGATATGATGATTATACTAACTTCAAAATATAGATTTTTTGTGCGTCATACTGATTATAAATCAAAGCTAAAAGAGTTTTTATCCGTATATGATCAGTTTTTATTAACTCAAAAATCTGGAAAAATAAGAAAGAATATTGATTTAAGATACCCTACAGGTTTTGCTGTACAGTAAAAAATGATATTATAAGATATGGCAAATACTACAATTAAAGATGAATTTATCGTTGCTCTAGATATAGGCACTACTAAAGTTTTGTGTTTAGTTGCTGACTATAATGAAGACGGGGAATTAAGATTAGTAGGCATTGGTCAAGAAGCATGTAATGGGCTAAATAAAGGTGTTATTTCTGAAATTGATGCAACTGTAAAAAGTATTCGAAAAGCAAAAGATCAAGCCAGAGCCATGACAAATTGTAAATTTACTAAAGTAATTACTGGAATTGCTGGAAATCACATCCAAAGTTATAATGGTAATGCAGCTATTAATATTCTAAATGATGAAGTCACGCAAGAAGATAAAGATAAGGTCATAGCAAGCGCAAGTGATATTAGTATACCCGCTGATCAAGAAATTCTTCATAGAATACCTCAGTATTTTACCATAGATGGACAAATGGGCATAAAAGAGCCAATTGGAATGGCTGGAAAAAGGTTGGAAGCAAACGTCCACGTTATTACATGTTCAACAACTGCTAAGAAAAATTTAACAAAGTGCATAGAAAATAGTTTTTTGGAGGTTGATGAATTTGTATTACAACCAGTGGCTTCTAGTTATTCAGTTTTAACAAACGAAGAAAAATCTTTAGGTGTATGTCTCGTGGATATTGGTGGAGGAACTACAGATATTGCAATTTTTACTGATGGTGATATAAAGCATACTGCTGTAATCCCTCTTGCTGGCCAAATGGTCACAAAAGATATTCAAATAGGATTGCGTACTTCATTTGAAGCAGCTGAAGATATAAAACAGAAGTATGGTAGTTTAATTAATGAGACAAATGATACTGAAATCAATATACCAGTACCATCAATTTCTGATAAACCTCCATCTGAAGTTAATAAACCAATTCTTACGCATATGATTACTTGCAGAGTGGATGAAATATTTCAACAGATAGAAGAGGAAATTAACTCTAGTGGGTGGGTGTCAAAAATTAGAGCTGGTATTGTTTTTACTGGTGGAGGTTGCAAACTAAATGGTCTAGATACATATGCTGAAAATAAATTATTGATGCCAACAAGGATAGGTAGCCCAAAGGAGATAACTGGAATACAAAATTTAAGCGGGAAGACAAGATATGCAACTGCTGTTGGCTTGTTATTATATAAAGATGAGAAGCTCAATGATATGCCTCATAGGCAAAAATCTGACAATCCATTTTTAAGATATCTTGAAATAGTTTGGAAAAAATTCTCAGTTTATTTTCAACGAGAACTTTAATTCTAATATTTTGTCTAATTTAGTATGGTTATTACTTATTTATTTCTAAAAATACCCTGTAAAGACTTGAAATTACTTAACATTCATTTGGAATTACTATAAAATACATACTAAATATATGCTTAAACAGAGAACATTATCGAGTAAAATAAAGGCTTCAGGAGTCGGTCTCCATACTGGGCAAAAAATAAGTTTAACTTTAAATCCAGCACTAGTAAATACAGGAATCGTCTTTATAAGAACAGATATCAAGTCTGACCCAATTAAAGCATCTCTAGAGAATGTACATGACACAAGACTCTCCACAACCCTATCAAATAACACTGCTAAAATATCAACTGTTGAACATCTACTTTCTGCTTTAGCGGGTTTAGGAATAGATAATGCCCTTATAGAGCTTGATGGCCCAGAAGTACCAATCATGGATGGTAGCGCAAGACCATTTGTATTCATGATCCAATCAGCTGGTATCCAAGAACAAAATGATACTAAAAAATTTATTAAAATAAAGAAAACGATTGAAGTGAGACAGGATGAGAAATGGGCAAAAATCGAACCTTTTAATGGATTCAAAGTAGCCTTTACAATTGATTTTAACCATCCAGCTTTTAGTGAAGGTTCACAGTCATCTGAAATAGATTTTTCATCTGTATCGTACTTAAGCCAAGTTAGTCGTGCTAGAACATTTGGTTTTGCTAAAGATATTGAATTATTACGTAAAAATAATTTAGCATTAGGTGGAAGTGTTAATAACGCCATAGTCATTGATGATTACAAAGTTGTAAATGAAGAAGGAGTTCGTTTTCAAGATGAATTTGTTAAACATAAAATATTAGACGCTATTGGTGATTTATATTTATTGGGACACGGTTTGATTGGTTCTTTTTCTGCTTATAAGTCTGGCCATCATTTGAATAATTTATTATTAAGAGAATTAGTTAATAATGCAGATGCCTGGGAAGAGTCTACTATTGAAGATAATGAAAAGTCTCCAATATTTTACAGTACGCCAGAACCACACATTGTTCAGTCATAATCAATAAGAGTCACTCTTATATCGTCAATTTTACAAATATTATTACCGTCTAATAGATCAATAAATTTCTGCTTTTCAAATCTCATTAGTGTTGCAACAGAACTATTTTTACAGCTTATTATAAGCACACTATCTTTGACTGAACCAACTTCTATATTATTAAGAACGTCCTCTGGGAAAACATCTGCAATATAAGAAGTTAAGTCTTTGATTAAGGCATTCTTATTGATAACATGCACAGGTATGAATAACGATATTTTTTTCATAATCTATTATAATGATTGTACGATAATTAACTCATTACATGCAAATTTATATAAAATATTATGATATCTAATTTTATTAAAAAGATTTTTGGAAGCAGGAACGGCCGTATTCTTAAAGAATATGCTCCTCTTGTAAAAAAAGTTAATGAATTAGAAGGTAAATATCAAAAATTTACTCAATTAGATTTTCAAACAGAAACTAGCTTATTGAGAGAAAAATATAAGGAAAGTAATGATCTTGATAGTATTTTACCCGAGGCATTTGCGCTAACCAGAGAAGCTTCTATCAGAACTTTAGGTCTAAGACATTTTGATGAGCAACTCCTGGGAGGAATTGGATTACATTTTGGTAAAATAGCTGAAATGAAAACTGGTGAAGGTAAAACATTAGTTTCCACATTACCTGCATACCTCAATTCATTATCTGGTCAATCAGTATTTATTATCACGGTAAATGATTATTTAGCAGTGAGAGATTCTGAATGGATGGGAGAGATATTTAATTATCTTGGGTTATCAGTTGGAACCATAACAAGCTCTTCAGCGCCAGAAGAAAGAAAGAAAGCATATGAATGTAATATTGTATATGGAACTAATAATGAATTTGGTTTTGATTATCTAAGAGATAATATGACTTATGAATTAAGTCAAAAAGTACAGTGCAAGCTAAGTTATGCAATTATAGATGAAGTTGACTCTGTATTAATAGATGAAGCAAGAACACCACTAGTCATATCAGGGTCTGCAAAAGAATCAAGTAATCTATATCTTAAAATTAATCAAGTTACACAGTCGCTCATAACTAAGAACAAAGATAATGAATTATTTTCAATCGATGAAAAACAAAAGTCTGTTTCTTTAACAGAAGAAGGTCATGGGGAGATTGAAAATACTTTTTCAAAAAATAGCTTATTGGGGGAAAATGAAACCTTATATGACCCTAAAAATATACAGTTACTGCATTTGGTCGATGCAAGTTTGAAAGCTAATTTGATGTACCATAAAGATATTGATTATGTGGTAGAAAATAATGAAATTGTCATTATAGATGAATTCTCAGGTAGAAAAATGCCTGGAAGAAGGTGGTCAGAAGGTCTTCATCAATCAGTAGAAGCAAAAGAATCTGTAAAAATACAAAATGAAAATTTAACGTATGCGTCTATAACTTTCCAAAATTATTTTAGGTTATTTGATAAATTATCAGGTATGACAGGTACTGCTGATACAGAAGCAACTGAATTTCAACAAATATATGGCCTAGAAGTTATTGTTATACCATCACATAAAAAAATGATAAGAAAAGATCATGTTGATTTAGTATTTCTTACTGTAAAAGAAAAATATGAGGCAATTATTAAAAATATAATAAGTATACATAATACTGGACAGCCTGTTCTAGTTGGGACTACCTCTATCGAGTCATCAGAATATATTTCAAAGCTTTTGAAGACACAAAAGATAAAACACCATGTTCTTAATGCTAAGCAACATCAAAAAGAAGCAGAAATAATTGCTCAAGCTGGTAAGTTATCTGCAGTAACAATTGCTACTAATATGGCTGGTCGAGGCACAGATATCGTCTTAGGTGGCAAAGATATGACTAATGAAGGAATAAACTCTTCTCTTGATAATCCAGATGATATTAAAAAAATTGGAGGGTTGTATATTATTGGAACAGAAAGGCACGAGTCTAGGCGTGTTGATAATCAACTAAGAGGACGCTCAGGTAGACAAGGAGACCCAGGGGAATCTAGATTTTATTTGTCACTGGAAGATAATTTGATGAGAATATTTGCCTCAGATAAAGTTACTGAAATTATGAAAAAACTAGGCATGGAAGATGGAGAGGCCATAGAACATAAATGGGTTTCTAAATCAATTGAGAATGCTCAGAAAAGAGTTGAAGCATATAACTTTGACATAAGAAAAACACTTCTCGAATATGATGATATTGCTAATGAACAAAGAAAAGTAATTTACAATCAGCGTAATGATATTTTATCAGCTGATGACTTATCATCTATTTATAATAATATTCTTAGTTTTGCATGCGAGGAGTTAATAAATAATTATATTCCATTAGATATACCGTCATCTCAATGGGATTATGATGCAATTAATGAGTCATTTAAAAATGATTTTGCTATTGAGATTAAAAGTTCTGAGATTATTAAAAATGGTGATCACGAGGGAAGAGTAACTTTTAAAAATTATATTCGTAATATTATTTTTACATCGATTCAGTCTAGTCTAGATATTCTATCTGAAGAAGATAAAAAAGAATTAATTAGAAATATATTTTTGAGTGTAATAGATGAAGACTGGAGAAATCATCTAAACGCCATGGATTATCTGAGACAAGGTATTGGGCTAAGAAGCTATGCTCAGAAAAATCCAAAAAATGAGTATAAAAGAGAATCATTTGAAATGTTTGAAGAAATGTTGTCTGTAAATAATCTTGAAACCATTAAAATCTTAACTAAAATAAAGATAAATAATTCAAATGTCTCAGATAAGTTAATAAAAGACGAAGCTTTGAATGCTAATATGGATAAAAAGAATGCTAATGTTTCAAGAAATGCACTATGTCCATGCGGTTCTGGTAAAAAATATAAAAGATGCTGTGGTAGATTATGAGTAATAAAGTTTTAATTGATATTTTTAATATAGGTATTAAAGATAAAAAGAAAGATGCGGTATGTTTTAAATTACCAAAGCTTTCAAAAATTGCAGTCGTATCGACGAAGAATAAGTATGCAGCTGCACCTGTAATCTTATCTAAATATAATGTATCTAAATTTAAACCAAAGTATATTTTAGTTAATTCAGGTAATGCTAACGCATGTACTGGAACAGTAGGAATGTCGAATGCTATAAAATGTACAAAATCAATATCTAAAAAATTTAGTTGTCTTAAAGAGAATGTATTATTATCTTCAACAGGCATAATTGGAAGACAGCTCCCAATTGATAAAATTATAAAATCCATAGAAAATCATGATTTTAAATTTAAATCTACCTGGAAACAGGCAGCCTCAGCTATCATGACTACTGATAAATTTAGTAAGCATATTACTAGGTCTTTTTTATTAAATAAAATTAAGATAACAATAAATGCAGTATGCAAAGGTGCTGGAATGATTGAGCCTAATATGGCAACAATGCTATCATTTATATCCATCAATGTTGATCTAAAAAAATTACTTTTACTAAAAATCTTGAAAAAAGCAGTTAACTCTTCATTCAATACAATCTCAGTTGATGGCGATATGTCTACAAATGATACTGTGATGTTAATTTCAACAGGTGAAAATAAAGAACTTAATTTTAACGCTAACACTAAAATTTTAAAAATATTAGAAAATGAAATAAAAAATGTATGCCATGATTTATCTAAAATGATAATTGAGGATGGAGAAGGTGCAACAAAAATTATTAAAATAACTGTACATAAATCATATAATTCATTACAAGCTAAAAAAATAGCCTATAGTTTAGCAAATTCTAATTTAATTAAAACTGCAATGTATGGAGCAGATCCAAACTGGGGAAGAATTATTGCAAGGTTGGGATCAATCAATAATATTAATTATGATGAGAATAAAGTCAGTCTAAAAATTAATAATAAAATAATATTCGAGAATGGCTTGCAGTCTAAAAAATGTAATCTGAAACAACTTAATAAGTCTATGATGAAAAAAAATATAACAATAGATATTTATATGAATTCTGGGAAAGATACGCATACAGTTTTAACATCTGATTTATCTCATGAATATGTTCATATTAATTCTGCCTACACAACATAGAGAATGAAAAATAATATTGAGTGTTCAGTAGCCCTTATAAAGAATAACGCTGGATATTTGTTTTCAGAAAGAAGGAAAGAACCATTTAATAATTATTATGAATTTCCTGGTGGAAAGATAGAAGAATTAGAAACTCCAAAAGAATGCTTGATTAGAGAGTGTCATGAAGAGTTAGATATACAGATTAAAGAAAGTATATACCATGGCGAGATAACTCACCTATATAAAAATCTATCTGTAAAATTATATATATTTGAAATTATTGAGTATAGTGGAAAAATTAAAGCTAAAGAAAAACAAAATCTTTTATATATTGACCCTTTTATGTCCAATCATTTATTTCTTGAGTCAACTGTTAGAATACTAAATAGATTAAAATTAAGAGAGTTATTCTTTATCACGCCAATAAGTTTTGACAGCATATCTAAAAAATTTAAAAATATTGATAGGACCAATTCTTTTATTAGATTAAGATCATTTGGGTATTCTATATCAAATTATATTCTTGCAGCACAGAAGTTATCTCAGTTTTGTTTTAAAAATAATATGCCTTTAATTATTGATAAAAAATTTAGTAATGACTTAGGTGATATCAATATTGATGGAGTTCATTTTACTTCTGAAGATTTAAATCAAATAAATACTTATAGAAATATAAAGAAAAAAAAATTAATTTATTCTGCATCATGTCATAATTTAAATGATGTTATGATTGCTAATGAGTATAATTTTGATTTCATAATTTTATCTCCAGTAATTTATTCAAAATATAGTAAAAATATACTTGGCTGGGAAAATTTTAAGATTATTTCAGATGCATCAAATATGCCAGTGTTTGCATTAGGTGGAATAAAAATTAGCGATCTAGAAATGTGTAAGAGATTTAATGGTTTTGGAGTATCAGGCATGAGTGATTTTTGGAGTTAATCTTTAAAGAGAACAAGTGGTTAATATAAAACTCAAATCTTCTTGATGTGGAACCAAGTTATTCTTATCATCTTTAGTCATAAACATTATGGTTAATCTCTGCTTACCTACACTAATTTGAGGATAATAGTATAAATCAGAGGTTAGGGTTACCCTGATAAGGAGAATATTTCTTTTTGGATCAAGTTTCTCGATAAAAAATCCTTTCTCTGCCATTCTATCTTCAAATCTACCAGATTTTCTTATTACTTCTAGAATAAAATCAATTGACCGTTTAATAAATATTAATGGCTCAAGCCATAAATCTATTTGTGTTTCCCTATTCAATATATCTCTTGATAACCAAAAATCAATAGAAGCTGGTTGTAATTGAGTAAAGCAGTTTTTTAATATTGTCTTAAAAAAAATATCACGTTCTAAGTGATCTAGATAGTTTACCTCAATGCCATAAATTAATTTCAAAAGTTGATTTTGTTTTTCTAGAACTGAGTTTAATTTACTACTATCTGTCTGAGGTATTTCCTTTATCTTTTGGAGATAAGCATTTTGTGTTTCAATTTCTCTAATTAATTCAGACTTTATATCACTGCGTGATAAAATTTCATATAGCTCACAAAGCGCCAATAGGGCAATATAATTTTCACTCTTATTATCTTTACCTTTAAAATAGTAAATCTTGTTCAATAGAAATTCAATTTTAATAAATTTCCTAATTTTTTCTTGAACAGGTTCTTCGTATAATGAAACCTGATTGTCTGATAAGCTATTCATTCTTTAAATTCACTATATAATTTATTAAACCTAGTTTGCAATATTTCTATAGTATCATTATTAGATATGACATAGTCAGAATATTTTTCATAATACTCTGAGCTTTTTTGATATTTATTTAAAATTATAAAATCTTTAGCTTTAGAGTTAGGTTTAACCAAGTATCTTTGCTTTCTTATTTTTAATTTTGTTTTAACGGTAACTATTTTTAAATTATACTTAATATTGCCATATGTCTCAATGAGAGGTAATTCAAGAACTATCTTATTGTTACTAGATTTCTCAAGAATAAGGTTTAGTGCTTTGTAAAAAGAAGGATGAATTATTGAATTAATCTTATCCTTATTTTCTTCTGAGGATAGGAGAATAATTTTTAATTTTTTTAAGGATATTATTTTTTCATTATCTAAAATATTAAATTCTTTATTTAATTTATCTATAATATATTTATTATTTTGAATAATATTCTTTGCAAGAATATCTGAATTTATATAATGGTAACCTTTTTTTTGGAAGTATCTGCTTAAAGTTGATTTACCAGATCCTATTTTCCCAGAAATTATAATTAGCTGCATATTTTTATCGTAAAAAAACTGTTAGCAGTATTCCTATAAACATAATTATAGTTAATGTTAACAGTAATGGTCTTCTTTTCATCTTAATCTCACTTGTAATTCTGACAGCTCTTATAATTAATATTATTATTAAGGCAATACTCTTCATTTGTCACATACGTATTACAATGCTTACAATATTGAATTTTATTAGTTGTCTTTTTTATGACCCTTGATCTTTTTGTCAACAATGACTTAGCTATTACATAAACTAAAAATATTACTAAAAGTATTATGATTATACGCATATTTAAATTTTGAATAGTATTCTTTTATTATTATTATAGACTATAATATATGATTCTAGATTAAATATTAACCAATGATTGGTTTTTAGTTACATATAAGGCCTTACATATGAACAATAGTAAAGTGATATTGCATATAGTGAAATGGATTAAAGATTATATCAAATCTTCTGATTACAATATACAAAGCTTAATAGTTGGAGTGTCTGGAGGCATTGACTCTGCTTTAACGAGTACTCTGTGCGCTATGACTGGTATTCAAACCATAGTAATAAAAATACCGCTTAAAACCAAAGACCTTTCTTTGAGCAAGCTTCACTGTGACTTTCTATTATCTAAATATAATAATATTAAAGTTTGCGAAGTTGATCTTAGCGATACTTTTGATAAATTTTATGAGACATGCGTGGCATCTGATTTTGTTAATGACTTAGGTTTCGCTAATAGTAAATCTAGGTTAAGAATGATGTTGTTGTATCAAGCAGCTGCATCTTTCTCAGGAATAGTTGTAGGTACAGGTAATAAAGTTGAAGACTTTGGTGTTGGTTTTTTTACGAAATATGGTGATGGTGGAGTTGATATATCGCCTATTGCAGATTTGACAAAATCTGAAGTAAGATCTTTATCAAAAGAATTGGATATTTCTAATGATATATTGAGCGCGCCTCCAACTGATGGTTTATGGGATGATGATAGAACAGATGAACAGCAGCTTGGTCTGACATACGAGGAATTAGAAGAGGCTATGTCAAATAAAAATAGCGTGTATAGAGAAAAATATTTAAGTATTAGAAGAAAGAATATCCATAAGATGAAAACAATTCCTGTTTGTATTATAAAAGATAAAGGCTAGAAATAATTATATATATTTAAAAAGTTAAACCAACTTGAACCATCATCTTTCTGAGCTTCTATTTCCTTGGCTACTTTGATTTTTTTCTTGATTGCCGTTATAACCCCGTTTTTATTTACTATCGTATAATTAGGATAATTCTCTTTTAAAACTCTAGCTGTATCAGATGCTAAATCATTCATCTTTAAATACTTATAACTCTCTATTAAAATTAATAAACCTTCTTCTGTGCTAGGTGTCCCATTGTAATTGGTTAATAGATATTTTATTCTTTCTATTGCTGCTATATGGGCTGATCGTTTAATATAATATTTTGCTATATACAATTCGTTAGCTGCCATCTTGTTTTTGATATATAACAGTCTGTTTCTTGAATCCTTGGCATATTTAGTATTAGGAAATTTATTTACTATCACAGAAAAGTCATCAAATGATTGCCTTAGTTTTGATACATCATATTTTGATGGATCCTGACCAAGTAGTTCAGTTATAAGATTTTGGTCTTTGTTAAAATTCGATAGCGCACGAAGGTAATATGCATATGATACATTTGGATGATTTGGATACAATCTGATAAACCTATCGGCATTAACAATTGCTTCTGCTTTTAAATTTGATTTATATGACGCATATGATAAATCAAGCATTGATTGAGTTGAGTATATGCCAAACGGGTATCTAGCTTCCAATATATCAAAATACATGATGGCATTTGGGTAATCCTCGGCATCAAGAAATGCCCTTCCTTCCCCATATATTTGTGCAGCCGACATGCCTATAGTAGGGTCTGCCTCTTTAAAAACACCTTCCCAGTATGAGCAGCTTGATAATAATACACTAAAGATAAGGTTTATAAGGAGTATTTTTGCTTTCATTTTGTTATTATAGAGCAGTTACATGGGATTACACTATGAAAAATGTCACTTTTTATAAGTTTGATATTGAACCAAAAAAAAATCTAAGATTAGATCAGATTATATCATCTCATTTACCTGAATATTCAAGATCAACCATCAAAAATTGGATTAATGCAGAAAAAATACTAGTTAATGGTAAAACTTGCTCTCCTAAAGATAAGATTTCGATTAAGTCTGAAATTGAAATAGAAGTTCACCCTAATGAAGAGATAAATATTATCCCAGAAGATATCGCCTTAAATATATTACATGAGGATGATGACTTTATAATTGTTAATAAGAATAGTGGGATGGTAACTCATACAGCAGTTGGAAATTATTCAGGTACATTACAAAATGCTTTATTATTTAAATATCCTGAATTGAGAAATGTGCCTAGAGCTGGAATAATACATCGTCTAGATAAACAGACTTCTGGGTTATTAATTATAGCGAGATCACTTCAATCCCATAATAATCTAACGCAACAGATTCAAAATAAATCAATAACAAAGAAGTACCTAGCTATCACATCTGGAATTTTAAAGAATATAAGCGTGATAGATGAAAAAATAGGCAGACATAAGATAAACCGAAAAAAAATGGCAGTAACCTTTTCTGGAAAGGAGTCTGTTTCACGACTTAAGATTTTACGTAGATTTGATAAAGCATCATTAATTGAAGTTGAGCTTGTAACTGGGAGAACACATCAGATACGCGTACACTTATCATTTACTGGACATCCAGTTCTGGGTGATAAGCTCTATGGGTTTAGAAAATCTATATTTAGTAAAAATACTGAGTTAGTTAAATTTTTAGATTCATATAATGGTCATGCATTACATGCTATGTCACTAGAATTTAAACATCCGTCTACAAAAGAAGTTTTTTTTATAAAATCTTCTCCGCCAGATGAATTTTTAGAAATACAATCACTAATCGAGAAACATAGTTATGCCGATACAAATTAAGCCAGTAATTTGGGAAGTCCCTAGTAATATAAAAGCTTTTTCTACAACGCGTATAGGTGGATTCAGTAAAGGCGAATATAAAGATTCTAATCTCAGCTTAGATGTAGGTGATGAGCAAACTCATGTTAAAAAAAACAGGAGAGATATAAAAAAATCTTTAAACCTAACAATGGAGCCCTGCTGGATGAAACAAATACATAGCGCAACTATAAAAAAAGTTAAGCAGTCAGTATCAGGATTAGTATGTGATGGGTCTTATACGGATACAGTGGGCCTGCCTTGTGCTGTTTTATCTGCTGACTGTTTACCTATACTGGTCTGTAATAAAGATGGAACAAAAGTTGGGGTAATCCATGCAGGCTGGAGAGGTCTAGATAATGGCATAATAACAAAATTTATTAAAAAATTTTCGAAGGACCCTTCTGAAATTATATGTTGGATCGGCCCTTCTATTAGTCAAAATAATTATTTAGTCCGAGAAGACGTCTATAAGAAACTATCTACAATATCTCCAGCAATCTTCAATAGGATTGATGAAGAGCACTGGGGACTCGATTTAAAAAAAGCAGCTAAAGTTTTTTTAAAAGATGCAGGTGTTGAAAAAATATTCACAGATGAAATGTGTACCTATCAAAGTGCAAACTTATATTATTCATACAGAGGTGAAACTAATACTGGTAGAATTGCTTCATTAATATGGATAGAATAGGCTATAACACCGATAGGTTGAGCAATGCTGACTAAAATTATAAATTATGTAAAATCTTTGAGTGTATTTAAGATTTTTATATTTATTTTTATTGCTGGCCTTTTTTATGGTGGAATATCTTTGTATTTAAAATATACTGGTTTTGCTCAATTCATGAGTAAAACAAGAATTATTGCAGTGAAAGCTGTGTCAGTAAAAATTGATACTGTACAAAAAACATATCGAGCATTATCTGTAATTGAAGCGCGTGAATCAATTAATATCACTTCTAAAGTTAATGGTCTTCTAGATAACATTCATTATAGAGAAGCCACTACTGTTAAGAAAGGTGATTTACTTTTTTCTATAATTTCTTCTGACACCATTGGCTTAACTAAAATATATGCTCCTTTTTCAGGAATGATAGGTCTTAGTAAGAAAAATATAGGAGATGCAGTATCTAAAGGAGAGCTTCTTACCTCATTAGATGAGCATAGCTATATGAAATTACCAATTAATTTACCAGAACGTATACTTGGCTATTTAACAAAGAAATTATCATTTATTGCTATCACAGACAGTATTCCAGGTGCTAAATATGAGGGTACGTTAGAATATGTGGATACTAGGATAGATACTAAAACCAGAACCATTAGCGCCTATGCTTTATTAGACAATAAAAATAATATATTAAAGCCCGGTCTATTGATGAAAATGGATATTTTTCTAGAGGAAAAAGAGGGCGCAATTTTGATACCCGAGAAATCATTATTAAGTATTAACAAAAAACATTATGTTTATATTGTAGATAATAATATTGCTAAACTAATAGTAGTGGAGACAGGTATTCGAAATAATGCCTTGGTAGAGATTAAATCTGGATTAAATACTTTTGATAAAGTGATATTTATGGGTCATGAAAAACTAAAAGATGGATCTAAGATAAAAATTATAGAGTAATAGATGCACATATCAGAAATAACAGTTCGAAGACCTGTTCTCGCAGCAGTAATAAGTATGTTTTTAGTGCTTATAGGACTAGTTTCATATGATAAATTATCGATTAGAGAATACCCAGATATAGATAAGCCAGTTGTCACTGTATCAACGGTATATCGTGGAGCTTCGGCTGAGATTATTGAGAGAGATATCACGCAGATACTTGAAGACTCATTATCTGGAATCTCAAATATTAAGGAAATAAAATCTGCAAGTAAAGATGAAATTTCACAAATAAGAATTGAATTCAACTTGTCAAGAGACATGGAGTCTGCCGCTAACGATGTAAGAGAGAAAGTATCGAGAGCTATTCCAAGATTACCAAAAGATTCTGAACAACCAAGGGTTGCAAAATCTGATACTGATGCAAGAGCAATTTTATGGATTGGTTTTACAAGCGAACAACTTGATAGCATAGCTCTTAATGACTACTTAGATAGAAATGTTATCGACAGATTATCTATTTTGCCAGGAGTGGCTTCTATTACTGTTGGTGGAGAGAGAAAATATGCGATTAGAATCTGGCTTGATCCAGATAAAATGTCATCAAGGCAGGTAACAGTAGATGATATTTTAAATGCTATAAATAAAGAAAACATTGAAAAACCAGCTGGACGTCTTGATTCTGTTGATCGAGAAATAGGCATACAGGTAAAATCAAAATTATCTGACATTAATATGTTTAATGACATAGTAATCAAGACTTATGATAATAGAAAAATAAGGCTTGGTGATGTAGCAGAAATTATTATTGGTGCAGAAAGTGATAGAGGTTTTTTAAGGGCCAATAATGAGAATGCAATTGGACTTGGTGTTGTGAGACAAACTAAATCTAATGTATTAAAAGTTGCCTCAGCTATAAAAAAAGAATTAAATTTAATCAGACCTACATTACCCAGCAATATCAACATGTTTGTAGGTTATGATCAATCAGTGTTTGTTGATGAATCAATTTCTGAAGTGAGATTTGCACTTTTGATTTCAATGTTAATGGTGATTGGAGTAATATATTATTTTCTGGCATCTTCTGCAGCAACATTTATTCCTGCCATTACTATACCGGTTTCATTAATTTCAACATTCTATGTCATATATGCACTAGGGTATTCATTAAACGTACTTACATTTTTAGCTTTGGTATTAGCGATAGGGTTAATTGTTGATGACTCAATTGTTGTTTTAGAAAATATAAAAAGAAGAATTGAGGATGGTGAAAAGGCATTCGAAGCATCTATTGAGGGTGCCAAACAAATTACATTCGTTGTGATAGCAACAACGCTTGTGCTCGTCGCTGTATTTCTTCCGTTATCTTTTATGGGTGGAAAGACAGGGAGACTATTTATTGAATTTGGAGTAGTTTTATCTTTTGCTGTAATTTTTTCAAGCATTGTTGCTTTAACGTTAACTCCAATGTTGTGTTCAAAATTAATTAAAAATAAAGAAAAGATAGATGAAGAACCTATGCTTATTAGAAAATTTAGAAAATTTTATAGAGAGTCTTTATTGGAATCACAGAAGAACCCCAGAAGGGTTTATCTTTTTTCAGTTATAATGATAGTTATATCTGTATTATTATTTCAAGTAGTGCAAAAAGAACTGGCTCCTACAGAAGACAGAGGGATATTTATTATTTCTATCACAGCTCCCGAAGGATCTACTCTTAGCTATACTGACTCTATAGTTCGTCAAGTTGAAAAAACTTTAAAACCATATGTAGAAAACAAAGAAATTAACACTGTATTTTCAATTGTTGCCCCTGGATTTTCAGGAAAACCAGGCGAAGTTAATTCAGCCTTTATGTTTACCACATTAACTGACTGGGGTAGCAGAAGGCATCAGAAAGATATTGTCCGAGAGATTTTTCCTCAATTATTATCTATTCCTGGAGCAAGAATATATGCTATTAATCCACCAAGCCTTGGTGGTAGTCGTTTTACACCACCTGTTCAGTTAGTGATTAGTGGTGGAAATTATGAAGATATCAATGAATGGGGAAATATTTTAATAAACAAGTCTGCTGATCTTAAATTAAGAAATGCTAATATTGATTATAAAATTACAAGCCCACGGTTAAATTTAGAAATAAACAGAGATAAGGCTTATGAGTTAGGGGTTTCAGCTGATTCTATTACCAGAACAATGGAGATATTGCTAGCTTCAAACCAGGTTACAACTTTCTCTAAGGATGGTTTGACTTATAACGTAATCTTGCAAGCTGATAAATCATTTAGAGTTAACCCTAATAGTTTAGATAATATATTTGTTAAATCCTCAAATTCATCCCTGATACCTTTGTCAAACCTAGTTACATATGAAGAAACATCCACTAGTCAAAGCTTAAATAGGATTAATAGGTTACCTTCTACAATATTTTCTGCGTCTTTAGCTCCTGGCTATCCATTAGGCGATGCATTAACAGATTTAATTGGTGTTACGGATTCTGTATTACCAGCTAATGCTAAAATATCATTTAGCGGGCAATCAAAAGAATATTATGAGTCAGGTAGTAGTTTAGAAATAACAATTTTATTTGCCATATTAATTGTTTATCTAGTCCTGGCAGCTCAGTTTGAGAGCTTTAGAAATCCACTAGCCATAATATTAACAGTGCCTATAGCTTTAACTGCTGGCCTTTACACTTTATTTTTAACCGGAACCTCTATAAATGTATATAGCCAAATAGGCTTCCTGATGTTAATTGGATTAATTACCAAGAATGGGATATTAGTCGTAGAATTTGCAAATCAGTTAAGGAAAAAAGGCATGAGTGTAGACGAGGCAATCTTTGAGTCATCTTTAATAAGGCTGAGACCAGTTTTAATGACAACTATATCCACTCTTTTAGGGGCTGTCCCTCTTGTGATGAGTAGTGGCGCAGGGGCTGAAAGTAGATATTCTATGGCGATTGTTGTTTTAGGAGGAATTACTTTATCTTCTTTAATTACACTATACCTGGTACCTGCATTATATCGGTTAATAGAAAGTAGATGATAGAGTTATTTCATTGGCAATACTTTCAAGCCATCTTGCTTGGAAAAGTATTCTGACAAATCTTCTATATCTTGATCAGATAAACCGGCAGCAAACCCATTCATGATTGCGTTTTTCCTAGATCCAGATTTATATGAATTCAATGTGTGAATAAGATAATTTTTATATTGCCCAGCTAATTTTGGATATATTGTTATTTGTGAATTTCCATCTGCGCCATGACATGCTGCACAAACTTCGGCTTTAGCTTTTCCTGCATCATAGTCTGCATAAGCTAATTCTGTAGAAATTAAATTTAAACCAAGAATCATTAATAGTTGCATTATTTTCATTTCAATAACTCAAAATATTTTGCTATATCATTTATATCTTGATCACTTAACCCTATAGCATTCGCATGCATCGTTTTATGATTCCTATCTTTGCTACGATACGCTTTTAAAGCAGAGACTATATAATCTGAATGTTGACCTGCTAGTTTAGGAACTTTATATGTAGGGTAAACATTATTGTAACCAGGAATTGCATGACAGCCAGTACATGTCTCTGATTTTATTTTCCCTGGATGAATCTCATCTGCAAACGCATATGATGCAAATAATATTATAAAGGTCGCGGCAAGTAATTTATTCATTGATTTCATAGGTTATTTAAGCGAGGATTATACACTATATTTATTAGAGATAAAACTTCATTTTTTTTGTATAATACAAACATAATATTATGTTGTGAATTGAATTATGCCTATTTATGAATACAAATGTGATGAATGTGACTTAATTTTTGAAAATTTTCAAAAAATAACCGATAAAGACCTAGATATATGTCAATCTTGTAAAAAAGGTGGGGTAAAAAAGCTGATATCTTCATCTGGATTTAGGCTTAAAGGGTCAGGTTGGTATGAAACAGATTTTAAAGGAAAGAAGGTTAAAGAGGATAAGCCAGCATCGAAGTCAAACACAACTGATAAATCTTAACACTAAGTGGAATCTATATAAATAATGAAAAATTATCACTGTAATGAAATAGCTGAGAATATATTAAATCAAGAAATTGAGCTATCTGGATGGGTTAGCAAGCGTAGAGATCATGGTGGAATTATCTTCGTCGATTTAAGAGATTATACTGGTATTGTCCAGCTTGTTTTTAACCCTGAAGATAAAGAGCTTTTTATGAAGGCAGAATCTATTAGGTCAGAATTTGTTATAGAAGTGAAGGGAACGGTTAACCATAGATTGGAGGGCACGATTAATAATGACTTGGCAACAGGCAAGATTGAAATCATAGTATCCTCTTTAAAGATATTAAATAAGTCAGAAACTCCACCGTTTAAAATTAATGACAACAATGTCAATGAAGATCAAAGGCTTCAATATCGTTATCTAGACATGAGAAGTGATAAGATGCAAAAGACTATACGTTTTAGATCGAAACTTATCCAGGCCATTAGAAATTATTTTTATTCTAAAGAATTTGTTGATGTTGAGACTCCTATTTTAACAAAAACAACTCCAGAAGGCGCGAGAGACTACCTGGTTCCTAGTAGAGTACATTCAAAAGAATTTTTTGCTTTACCTCAATCTCCACAGCTATTTAAACAAACTCTGATGATTGGCGGACTAGACAAGTATTTTCAAATTGCAAAGTGTTTCAGGGATGAGGATCTGAGGTCTGATAGACAGCCTGAGTTTACGCAGCTTGATGTTGAGTTATCATTTACTGATGAAGAAGAAATTATGCAAATAGTTGAAGAATTATTCACGCTAATCTTCAAAGATATTATGAATTATGATGATGGTTTAAATTTTGAACGAATGTCATACCATGATGCATTGAAAAACTATGGTTGCGATAAACCAGATCTGAGAAACCCATTGGTTTTAAAAGATATTAAAGAGTTGGTAAAAGAAGTAGATTTTAAAGTATTTTCTGATCACGCAAATAACCCAAGCTCTAGAATAGTTGCCTTAAAAGTACCGGGCGGGATTTCTTTGTCTAGAAAAAACATTGATAATGTTACTGAACTTGTTAAGCAGTTTGGAGCAAAAGGTCTTGCGTATTTTAAATGTGAAGATATTAGTGATATAGAGAATGGAGTTGCTTCTCCAATTAAAAAATTCTTAAATACTAAAGTTATTCAGAATATTCTTAATGAAGTTGATGCAGAAAATGGCGACTTAATATTTTTCTCTGCAGATTCTACTGACATTGTTAATAGTTCTATGTCAGCACTTATGAAAGAGTTGGGTTTAAGTTTGAATCTTTTATCTGGTGGATGGAAGTTTTTATGGGTTCTGGATTACCCTCTTTTCGAGCAAGATTCTGAAGGAAACCCTACTTCGATACATCATCCATTTACTTCCCCGAAAAACTTCAGTGATTTATCAGAAACTGATGTTTATAAAATTCCATCAAGAGCATATGATTTAATTTTAAATGGTAATGAGATTGGTGGCGGATCAATAAGGATACATTCCAAAGATATGCAGATGAAAGTATTTGAGCTACTTAATATCAGTGAAGAGGAAATGAATAAAAAATTTGGATTTTTCTTAAAAGCATTATCTTTTGGTTGCCCACCTCATGGAGGGATAGCGTTTGGAATAGATAGACTGGTTATGTTGTTATTAGAATTAGATTCTATACGAGAGACAATTGCTTTTCCAAAAACACAATCTGCATCATGTTTGCTAACTAATGCTCCATCTAGTGTGGATGAGAAACAGTTACGTGAACTATCTATCAATACAATCAAGTCAATAAAATAAAATATGGAATATAACGAATACCTTCTAAAAACAAAGTCTTTGTTAGAGAGTAATAACGCTAAAATAATAGCGCATTACTATGTTGATGAATTAGTACAAAGATTAGCCGAAGATACTGGAGGCCTGGTTAGCGATAGTCTTGAAATGGCAAGATATGGTGCAAAACAACAAGAGTCTACATTAATAGTTGCCGGTGTAAAGTTCATGGGTGAAACAGCCAAGATTCTCAGTCCGGATAAGAAAATATACATGCTAGACATGGAGGCAACATGCTCTCTTGACATTGGTTGTGATTATGTAAATTTTAAAAAATTTTGCGATGATCACCCAGATAGAGAAGTTGTAGTATATGCAAATACAAGTGCAGAAGTTAAATCAATTGCTGACTGGGTAGTTACGTCTAGTATGGCAGTATCACTTGTTGAACATCTAACCTCTTTAGGTAAAAAATTAATATGGGCTCCTGATAAATATCTTGGCAACTATATTTTAGAAAAAACTGGTGCAGATATGTTGTTGTGGGATGGATCTTGTATAGTGCATGAAGAATATAAAGCTCTTGAATTAAGAAATATGATTAAGAAGTATCCAGACAGTGATGTTCTTGTACATCCAGAATCACCGCGAAGTATAATACAAATGGCTCACGTGGTAGGTTCAACAACTAAATTAATAGAAGCATCTAAGAATAGTAGTAAAAAATATATTATCGTGGCTACAGAAAAAGGAATTTTTTATCAGATGAAAAAATATTCACCTGAAAAAATATTTTTTGAGGCACCCACAGAAGGTGAAGGTGCTACATGTAAGAGTTGCGGGAGATGTCCTTGGATGAATTTAAATACTGCTAATAAAGTTTTAAACGTATTTAAATCAAAATCTAACGAAATAATTTTAGCGCATGATATAATAGTTAAAGCCAAGGTTCCAATTGATAGAATGGTTAATTTTCGCTTAAATAATGTTACACATAAGGCATCTTGATATGGCAGGACATAGTAAATGGGCGAATATCCAACATAGGAAAAAAGCTCAAGATAATAAAAGAGGTAAAACTTTTACAAAGGTAATAAGAGAGATCACTGTTGCTGCTAAAATGGGCGGAACAGATGTCGGTAGTAATTCGCGATTAAGATTAGCTTTATCTAAGGCTAATGCAGCAAATGTTCCAAAAGATACGGTAAAAAGAGCAATTGATAAAGCCTCCGGACAAAGTAATGATAACTTTGAAGAAATAACATATGAGGGTTATGGCCCTAAAGGCATTGCTGTAATAATTGAATGTCTAACAGATAATAAAAATAGAACAGTTTCTGACTTACGGCATGCATTAACAAAGCATGGAGGAAGTCTTGGAACTAATGGCTCTGTATCTCATTTATTTCGAAAAGTTGGAATAATGAAGTTATTAAATGTTACTGAAGATGACTTACTAGAACATATGGATGTTGTAGAGATTGAAGATTTTGAGATGATTGATACTGATTGTATTATTTTTACAAAACCTAATGAATTATTTAATACAAAAAAATATTTTGAATCTAAAACTGTTGAGGTAGTAGATGAAGAAATAATTATGGACGCTCTCACGACAATAGAAATGAGTAAGGATGACGAAGAACAAATTTCTGACTTATCTAGTAAAATAGAGGAGTTGGATGATGTTCAAAATGTTTATATGAACGCTAGTCTTTCTTAAAATTTATGACGATTATATTAGGGATTGATCCTGGAACAAATATTACTGGATTTGGGTTAATTAAACTTGAAGATAATAATCTTACCTATATACATCATTCAATTATTAAAACTGGTTTAAAGAATAAGTATACAACTAAGCTTGCGCTAATTAACGAAGCTACAAATAATATTATAGATGAATATAATCCATCACATGTAGCTATTGAATCAGTATTTTTTAGCGTAAATGCAGGTACAGCTATAAAGCTTGGTCAAGCAAGAGGCGCCGCTATTTGTGCTTGTAGCAGAGCAGCTTTAGAAGTATTTGAGTATAGCCCTAGAACAGTAAAAATGGTGGTAACGACAAGTGGCGCATCTGATAAAGAACAGCTTCAAAAAAAAGTCAAAAGTATCCTTACAATTAGACGAAAATTAGAAATAGATGCTTCTGATGCCTTAGGTGTTGCTATATGTCATGCAATGACATACATGGATAATCCCGATAATGTCAAAAGTATCTAGATCATGAATACATTAATCATAAATGAAATATTTTATTCAATTCAAGGTGAGAGCTTATCGTCTGGAATGCCTACAGTCTTTATCAGGTTAACTGGTTGCCCTTTAAGGTGCCAATATTGTGACACAGCTTATGCTTTCACGGAAGGATCTAAAAAAACTTTTGATGAGATAATCAACGAGGTAAAAAATTTTAATTGTAATAATATAACAGTAACTGGTGGAGAACCGTTATCTCAACAAAATACAATTGATCTTTTAACTCTCTTGAATAATTTATCATATAATGTCTCTATTGAAACAAGTAATGCTGTTTCAATAAAAAATTTAGATAATAAAACAATAATTATATTAGATGTTAAAACACCAGCTTCAAAAGAATCTGATAAAAATATTATAGATAATTATAAATATTTAAAATCTATGGATCAGATTAAATTTGTTATTTGTGACTTAGATGATTATATATGGGCAAAGGATTATATTTTTAAATATAATTTGCATAAGAAATGTACTGTTTTATTTTCTCCTAGTTATGATGAAATGGATATAAAAATCCTTGCTGAAAATATGCTAAAAGATAATATTCCAGCTAGACTACAGACCCAGTTACATAAAGTTATATGGAGTGATGAACGTGGGAAGTAATATGAATGCTTTAGTCCTTTTTTCTGGTGGTTTAGATTCTACAACATCATTAGCTATTGCTAAATCTATGGGATACAAAATTACAGCCCTCACCATTAACTATAAACAAAGGCATGACTATGAAATAATTGCTAGTAAGAAAATCCTATCTAATTATCCGGACGTCAAACATATAATCTTTGATATAGATTTAACCAAGATAGGGGGATCAGCATTAACTGACTCAAGTCTTGATGTGCCAACTGAAGAGTCTACCGGTATTCCAATTACTTATGTTCCGGCTAGAAATACAATATTTTTATCAATAGCAGCATCTTATGCTGAAACGTTAAAAATTAAAGATATATTTATAGGTGTAAATGCAATTGATTACTCTGGTTACCCAGACTGTAGACCTGAATTTATAACATCTTTTGAGAAAATGATAAATCTAGGAACAAAGTCTGCTTCAGAAGGGAGTCCGTTTAAGATTTTAACTCCATTGGTTAGTATGACTAAGTCAGAAATTATTAATACAGGAATAAAACTAGGGGTAGATTATTCTGCCACGGTTTCCTGTTATTCACTATCTAAAAGCGGAGAGGCTTGTGGTAACTGCGATTCTTGCAAGTTTAGAAAAAAAGGTTTTTTAGATGCCGGAATTGATGATCCAACGCTTTATAAAAAATAATTAAAAAATGTAATGCTTATATTACTGTTTGCTAATATAATTATAAAAACTAAAAAATGAATAGATAGGAATAGGTAGGAATGGAAATCTCAGGTTTATTATTGTCATACATAGCAATTTTAGGTTTTATCCTTGGCTTTGTTGTAAGTAAAACAAATTTTTGTACAATGGGTGCTGTTTCAGACTGGGTTAATATTGGAGATTTATCACGTTTTAAATCTTGGATGTTTGCTGCAGCTATTGCGGTACTTGGAGTCACTGTCTTTGAATTTCTGTCATATGTTGATCTTAATGACTCGAGAATACCCTACAGAAACTCTGTTTTTAGTTGGCCCAGATATGTTTTAGGTGGACTTATGTTTGGTGTAGGAATGACATATGCAAGTGGCTGTGGTAATAAAGTTTTAATAAGAGTTGGCGGGGGAAACCTTAAATCAATAGTAGTTCTTCTAGTAGCGGGCCTCATGGCATATATAATGACTAGAACAGATTTTTATGGAATAATTTTCCATAGCTGGATGAACTCAATTAGTCCTGATTTAGCTATATTAGGGATAGAAGATCAATCATTGCCTACAATCATATCGTCTATAATATCTGCAGAAAATACAGTGTATTACAAGCTTACAATAGGCTTATTGGTAGGGTTTATCTTCATGTATTATATATTCAGATCAGGTTCTTTTGTAAAAAATATAGATAATGTAATTGGTGGTTTTATCGTGGGAAGCGTTGTGGTCCTTGCGTGGTATTTAACGGGTTCTACTTTAGGCCAAGAATGGATTGAAACCAATGATTTTTTGGATAGTCCATTGCCGGGTGTAGGAGTTCAGTCTTTTACATTTATAAATCCGATGGGCGAAAGCATCATATATTTAAGTAAGTCTGCAGATATTTATTATTTGACCTTCGGTGTTGCTGCTTTGCTTTCTGTCATTTTAGGTTCTTTTGTCTATTCTATTATATCTAGAAATTTTAGGATAGAATGGTTTCAGTCAAAAGAGGACTTTACAAGACACATCATAGGTGCTGTTCTCATAGGGATTGGTGGAGTACTATCAATGGGTTGTACGATTGGTCAAGGAGTGTCGGGAGTGTCGACTCTAGCAATAGGATCATTTATAACATTAATATCAATAGTTATTGGTGCAGCTATTGCAATGAAAATAGAATATTACAATGCAGTCTATGAAGATTGTAGTTTTTTTGATAGTCTTAGGTCTTCATTAGCAGATCTGAATTTAATACCAAATAAATTCAGAGCACTTGAAAAGATATAATGGGGCGTTAGCTCAGTTGGTAGAGCAGTGGCCTTTTAAGCCATTTGTCACTGGTTCGAATCCAGTACGCCCTATATAATCTTATTATGAAAAATATATTACTCATCTGTTTATTAATATTTTCTTCAGAAATATGGTCTGATGCTGTACAGATACCTTATAAATATGATAAAAGTCTCATTCAGCTAAACGCAACTCACTACACCAAAAATAATTCTAAGAGTATTGCGCTGATACTTCATGGTACAAGAGGCCATCAAAACCTCGAACTTATAAAATCCCTAGCTAACTCTTTTTTAGAAAATAATATAGATTCGTTAACAATTAATCTTAGTTATGGAATTGATAATCGTGAAAATAATTTTTTTCCATGCAAGGTGGAACATGAACATTTCAAGTCAAAATCAATTGATGAAGTAGAGTTATGGTTTAAGTATCTTAAATCAAAAGGATATCAGAAAATATTTTTAATTGGACATTCAAGGGGTGGCTTAAATATTATCCAGTCTTTTGAGGAGTTAGAAGCATCTGAAAAAATTCTTGTTGAATCAGTATTTTTGATAGCTCCTATTTCAGATCAATATGCTGATTTAAAAAAATACCATATGGTGAAAAATGATATAAACGTAGATGAGTTATTAAATGAGTCTAATGATTGGTTAACAATAGATTTTTTAAATTGCCCTAATGGAAAAGTATCAAAAAAAAGTTTTCTAGATTATTTCAAGATATCAGATAAGCAATCTGGAAAAAATGGATCCTTACTGGGAAACTTATCATCAACAAATATAAAAGTATCTGTGATCGTCGGATCTGAAGACATGATTACTCCTAATACTTATAGAAGAGTTGAGGTCTTGAATAAAAAAAATATTGAGTTACTTGTGGTCGATGGAGCAGGTCATTTCTTCAGAGATCTTTACTTTGATGACTTAATGGAAATAATAACGGAGAGGACAAATTAAACAAGCTTTATTTAATCGTGAAAGGTTGTTCCTCGGAAGCTTCTGTATTCGTATTTATTCTTCTATTTATAGTTGTTCCAGTCTTAGGACCTATCGTTACCTCAGAAGAAGAAGAGTCATAGACTAAATTCCTATTACGGTTTACTTTGATTGTCGCAAACCTATCTTCTTTATCAAAATTCATTAAAACAAATCCGCTTCTTACAATGGCTATTTCTGACCACCCATCATCTCTCATGCCAACCCTATAAAACTCAACAACTTCATCTGCAGAAATATCATGAACCAGATGTAATACGCCAGTAAATCGTTCACCTTCACCAAATATTATAGTTTGGTCAATAATATATTTTGAGTTATCTGGTATAGGAATTGATATTTGTAATTTTTGGCTTACGCTGATTTCTTTAACTTCAGCATTTTCCGAACTATCTGTGCCAGGCATTATCCCATTTATTGTTGCACATGATACAAATAAAAGAGGAGCGAGTAATGTTAATAATAACTTTGATGAATTGAACTTATTTACCATACTATAATTATACCTATTTTCTGCTGCCTGGGCCATTTATTTCTAACCCATTACTCATATAACTAATAAAGTACTCTAAATTTCTATACTCCTCATTTTGAGCCTTAAATGGTTTAGCTCTAACTCTGTTTAAACAGCCAGCAAATCTTTCATGTAGTGTGACTAATCGTCCAGCTCCTGATCTATATGCTGGGAAGTGAGTAGAGTGTCCAATTCCTGGACTTGGAATATCAGCTCTTAACTTGCTGCCGGTCTGGTATACATGACAATCTGCACAAGAGAAATTTAGTTGACCAACTTTAGTGAAGTAAAGTTTTTTCCCAGCTTCATAAGCATCAAGAGCTTCCATGCTATTTGGTATTTTGACATCAAATTTATTTCCTCTTGATGTATAAGCCATGTAAGCAGATATATCGGCCATTGGCCCGCCTTTATAATAACTGAAGGGTTTTTCACCATTTCTTTTCCTGCAATTGTTAATTGCCAGTTCTAGTGTCATTACTTGATTTGTAGACTCATTAAAGTAGGGATAATTTTGTCTTACTCCTATACCTGAGTTTTCAAAACAAGTTGCATAGGTATTACCATTTTTAAATGGTTGATTGAATAACTCTTCTCCTTGGTCAATATTTAGCTCATAAGGAGGAAAGTCTTCTATTGATTCCCATTGCTCTCTAGACGATGCATCAATTGAATACACTCCATTTTTATACTCACTGAACTCAGTATTAGGAAATCTATTTTTAAAATGATCTCTAAACAACTCCTGATCTTCTTCTGGTGAAGCAAAAGCAGTAATATTTACAAATAAAATAATTAATAAAAACTTATGAAAATAATTTTTCATTTAATACTATTTAACCTCGCCTTGCAGAGAATCTTTATTACCTTGATTGTCTTCCCATGTAAGCTCAACTACGTCACCTTTAGAGCCCATATAGGCAAATGTTAGATAAGGGTTTTTTGAAACTGCTGGACCCCAATTTATTGTAATAACCTCATCGTTATTTGCTTTGCAAATTACTTGCTGTATAAAGTGAGCAGGAATTTTTTCACCTGTTTTTTTATTCTTTCTTTGTCCTGTCTCCATAGGATGTTTAATGATTGCCTTAACAGTCACAATACCTTTACTTTCTTTTGCTCTAAGTTTTATTGTACTCATAATTATCTAACCTCCACATCCGCCAATTGTTACTTTCACTTCTTTAGAAGCGGTATATATTTTGCCATTACTTTTTACGGCCGCTATTACTTTTGAAGTGTTACCCATTTTAATTCTTGTTCCAACAGTTGGTACTGATTTAGAGCTTAAATTGTAACCACTAGATAAAGGCTGAGGATTATTTTCAACAAATATCATTATTGACTCAACATTTTTAAGTTTTGTTTTTACATTCAAAGGAACAATTGCTCCATTTTCTGCAATATCAGGAGCTTTAAGCATAACTTCTGAGCTTTCATTTAAATTATTATGTCCGTATACACTATTAATCGAGTCATTTAAATCTGTGATATCAAAGGATGCTTTTGGCCATGCCGCATATAATCTTTTTGGTTTAATCATTAAACCTGAAAAAGTTGTTATAGTGGCTGCAGTCATAAGAGAATTCTTTAAAAAATTTCTTCTATTCATAATTTTCCTCAAAGAGTATATAAATACTCTATTATTTTATTAATTTCAGTTTTAGATATAGCTCCATGCTTTCCAAAGGGAGGCATGAATGAGTCTGGGTCATTTTCAGTTGGGTCCCAAATTTGATCAAATAAATCTTGTTTATTCGGGAACCTTGCTTTCATTGCTATTAACGGAGGACCATTATTACCAGCCAACTCTCCATCATCTATCATATGACAGGCCAAACAGTTACCTTTTTTTCTATCAAAAGCTAATTTTTTACCTTCTTCAATATCACCAGAATAAGCTGTATTTCCAAGACATAAGCTAAATATAATGGTAGTAATTAAAACTTTTATATTGTTCATAATTTTCTAATACATTATAGTACCTATCTGTATAGAAAAAAACTACTTTAATTACAAGTTTTTTCACCAAATATTGGCTCCAATGGTCTTGGGTTACCACAAATAATATTGATTTTTTTAGCTTCAAGTATTTTCTTTTGCTCTATACTTATCTTGCTTGATCTAATTGAGTTAGATAGAACTTCCAATGCTAGCCCCATGTCATCTAAAAGCTCATAGTAATTTGACCTAAATATTGTCGCTTTAAACTCATTCTTTTTCAGCGTATGAAGCTTTGAAGATAATCTTAAGTAGTTTGGGTTTAAACTATAATGTATTTCTAGAGGGTCTAACAATCTTGCGGCATAACCTAAGTTTAGATTATTCTCGATCAATATTTCAGCAATAGAAAGAGACACAACGGTATTTAGTGGATAAATATTTTTTAATCTGTTTAAAACTTCCAGAGCTTTATCTATTTCACCTTGACCAATTAATATATTTGCATACAGAATTGATATATATAAGTTATTTGGATTAACCTTGTAGGTTGGCAATATAGCGTCATATGCATTTTTGTAATCAGATCTTTTATAATATAGAAGCGCCAACTTATGCTGACTATACTTGTCTTTATTAGTTATTGATTTTATATTTTTAGTTATATCGCTAGTGACAGAAACGCTAAGAATATTTTTAATATAAAGATAATCATCAGTACTATTCTTTATAGAGTTATTTTGCACAGATGATCTATTTTGTATGTTAGCAATCCGGTTTTCATACATTGGGTGGGTCGACAAATATTCTAAGTTCCTTGATATTTCTCCTGTAGAATTTTCCATTTTGTCAAAAAAACTAGCCATCTCTGATAAATCATAATTTGCTTTATGCATAATCTCTACACCATAATCATCAGCCTCAATTTCATTTGTTCTAATTAAGTTAACATTCATTTGTGCAGACAAACCAATACCGGCTCTCATGGCCGCGATAGAAGCTCGGGGGTTACCTGCAAAAATTCCAGCAATTATCCCTATCCACATTGGTATATTACTCATGCTTGCGCTGGCAATCATTTCAGCTGAATGTCTGAGCTTAATATGTGCAATTTCATGTGATACTACCCCTGCCAACTGGGCTTCATTTTCAGATAAAAGTATTAAACCTATATTTATCCCTATGTAACCTCCCGGTACTGCAAATGCATTTATTTGGTCTGACTGAACCACAAAAAATTGATATGTTCTGTTTGTATCCATTGTGCTTCTCGATAACTTGTTACCAAGATAGTTAATGTAGGAGATAACCAGGGGGTTATTATTAATATAACCATATTTTTGTAGTCTACGATATGTTCCCATGCCAATAATATCTTCTTGTTTAAGAGGAAGAGTCTCGCTGTATGGATCACCAAGCTCTGGTATTTGGTCTATACTATACGCAAAAGGAATATCTATAAAAAGGAATGATATTGTTAGAAAAAAAGAGGTTGAATATTTTTTTATAGTAACTAACATAGAACATAGAACATTAATAAATTAGTATATATTAATAATACACATAATAACCATTATAACCCAAAGGAAAGTGCATGTCAGATTTTGATAAAGAATTGGATACTAGTGGACTTAATTGTCCCTTGCCCATAATAAAAGCTAAGAAAGAAATTAACGGAATGGATGCTGGGCAGACGTTGAAAATAATATCAACTGACCCCGGAGCAGTTAAAGATTTTGAGTCATTTGCTAATCAAACAGGAAATGAATTATTGAGCACGGAAGAGAAAGACAATAAATTTTATTTTTTATTAAAAAAGAATTAGAGTTTTGCTTTACCTTAATAGACTGTTATCAGCCATCGGTTTAGTGGCAGTATTATTATCAATAATAACTTTTTATTTATTATTCAAAATAACTAATCCAGAAATAGGGCGTATTGATTCAAGCTATGATGCAATTGTTATTTTATCTGGAAATCCAGATAGGGCAGTTGTTGGTAGTAAATTATTTTTTGAAAAAGATGCTAAATTTATATATTTGAGTAAGGAAGCTTCGATAGTTAAAAATTATATTAATTCATCTGACGAGAAGAGAGTTTATGAAAAATACATAGATATTCTTCTAAAAAATAATATTTTAAGAAAGAATATTGTTTTATTTGGCGTAGATAATAAAAGTACATATGATGAAGCAAGATTTTTTAGTAAAATTAATTCATCTGACATACAAAATGTTTTAATTGTTACCAATAAATTCCATATATATAGAGTTAAAAAAATATTTAATACATTTGACCAAAAAGTTCAAATAGATTTTTTTTATATAGATAACATTGGTGACTGGAAACAGGATAAGGGCGCAATAAAGATGGTTGTGTCAGAAATTATGAAATGTTTCTTATATTATATATATGGTGATTTTAATGGTTACTTAGTCTATCAATAATTGCTATATATTAATGGAAATTATCAATAAATAATGATGATTTACTAAAAAAGATGTATTATAGACTGGTTATAAAACAAGGGAAGTTATGAAATTAAGTGGATCGCAAATAATTATAGAATGTTTAAAGAAAGAAGGCGTTGACTTTATCTTTGGGTATCCAGGTGGGGCAGTACTACACATATATGATGCATTATTTGGGGATAAGAAAATTAAACATATCCTAACTAGACATGAACAAGGTGCTACTCATGCAGCAGATGGGTATGCTAGAGCTTGCGGTAAACCCGGTGTTGTTTTAGTTACATCAGGTCCAGGTATTACAAATTGTATTACTGGATTGGCTACAGCTCATATGGACTCGGTACCGATGATTATAATCTCTGGTCAAGTACCAAGAGAATACGTTGGTAGCGATGCTTTTCAAGAGGCAGATGCAACAGGTATAACAAGACCTGTAACAAAACATAATTTTTTAGTAGACAGCAGAGAATCAATAGCAGAGGTTTTTAAGAAAGCTTT
>Ga0209709_10000360_pt1 | contig 43113 bp, 47 predicted proteins | sample ArcticOcean_MG_C_2_FD_187435 | JGI IMG/M metagenome (GOLD analysis project Ga0209709, IMG submission 187435) | Marine microbial communities from western Arctic Ocean - ArcticOcean_MG_CB4_136 (SPAdes) (version 2) | ecosystem: Environmental > Aquatic > Marine > Oceanic | place: Arctic Ocean... | reverse complement strand
TAATTGTTTATAATTGTCCTTATTTAAATGCAGCTTATCATCTGCCTTCGATAATTCCACCATCATTTCAAGAAGTTGGGATTGAAGCTTTCCTACTGCGCCTCCTTCGTCTGCAGCGGCGGTGGCGGTAAGCGTAAGTGCTTCATTGTTTGCTTTAAGACGTTTAATCGTTTCCAACAGACCTTGTACCTTTTCCTCGCTCGTTTGACGAACACTATTCATTTGCGACTGCAGGTCGTTCAGGTCTGACCTCAGTTGATCACGCTCCCCAACCGCATCCGCCAATTCGCTCTTCATTTTCTCATTGGTCGTTGATTGTATGCTTATATCCTGCTGCATTTGCTTCAGTTCGTTCTCCTTGACACCCAATGACGCGACCATCTCACTCACTCGTTCTTGCAGACGAATCTCCTCTTCGCGAAGTCGCACGATTTCTTGTTCACGTTCAATCACCCCATTGAGCTCTTCGTTAAGTTGCACGATTTTTGTTTTAAGTTCAATCACCTGTTCGTCGTTCGATGCACGCTCCACCACTTCTTCCTCCACTTCCTCATCGTCAGGATCCAATACGGTTTCATCCAAAGCTTTATCCCACGGCTGTAGAATGTCTTCCGAAACGTATCGCAAAACACTCGATCGGAACGGCGTTTGCTCCACCCTTTCTACTTTGAGTAGTGGGGCAACGACAAACCCAATCGCCAATGCGACGAGTCCCTTGTTTTTGTCATCGAACACTATCTTATTTTCTACTATCGCCGACATTTGAATGAGCCGTTTGAGCAGAGTACTCTCAACCGGTGACTCACTTTGTCCCTTTTTCACGTATTCTTTCCAGCCTGGCCATGATTTGTAGAGTTCATAAAGATCTGTGATGAACGCATCGATACCACCCTCCAGCATTTTGTCGAAATTTCCGTCGAAATTTCCATCAAAATCCTCCGTAGGTTCCTCTTCCATTGCCCTCCAAATGTTCATGACCTTTTTGACGTTTTCGGTAAATCGTGGGAGATCTCCACGAAACAACGCGTCGTACGACGCGGTGGCACCTCGAAACTGCTGATCGGTAATCGCGTGAACGGAGTGCATGTATGGAACCGAGTTTCCCTGCGTGTCTCCGACAATGGGACAGATGGTGAGTACGTCATACGGTTTCAACACGTCGACCTCGAGATCGTCTTCCCATGGTTGGTACCCGGTGTGATGAAGAACGCTCCCGTACATCACGTCTGCAATTGGGTCTAAGTGGGAACGAAACGTCTTGTCAATGTCCATCCCCGTCACACCCTCCCTCAGTTGTTTCTCGACCGCTCGGCACCCACCATCGACTCGCAGCATTCGTGCCTTCCAATCCAGAGTATGTGGTTCCACCGAGGACAGCTCCACGCTTCTCCCCAACTCATCCTGCAACCCGTACCGCTTGACGGTGAACTCATTCTCCGCGCGTTCCTGCACGGCATGGCGATAATTCAGGGAGTCTACCGTTCCACGGAAATGTTGTTCGTCACGTGCATGTTTTCGCGACGCTTGGAGGATACCCGCCATCCGTTGAATGGAAGAGACCTCCTCGTCGCTCTTCGCGCGTCGAAACACGTTCAAATCCGCCGTCAACGCGTGTTTTGGAAACTTGAATGGAAGGAGATGATTGGCCGTGCGTGTATCGGCGTACACCGACGTGTACGTTGGACTGTCCGCCAACCGCTGAAGTACCTTCCGTTCCGCTCCTCGATACAGTGTACGGTTGGTTACGAGACCGTTCTCGAACTCAATGGCCGCGTACCGCCCCGTATCGGTACTGTGTGCGATGCATGAGAATATGGGATCGGGTTCGTTTCGGCCACCACGAACTATCAGCAAGGACCGATCGGTCATGTGTGTGTGTTGCATGACACGGCTGGAAAAAAAAAAGGAGGCGAGCACAAGTAAGACATCGATCCGGGATCAAAGACCCCTGTCTTAGAAACCAGCCTTTAGAAACTCAGCGCTAGAAACGAGGCGAGTTTCTTGGGTGATGTTAGAAACCGGCTAACTGTATCAGTATTGCACGTGTTTGACGGTTACGTGAGACGTTTACCTTGGAAACCGGCTAGCTAGGGGACGAGTTTCTCGTCTCCGGTTAGAAACCGGCTGTGGCGATCTTCGATCGCTAACGGAACTTCGTTCCGACTGTGTCAGTCGGGTTGGTTTGTAAGACAGGGATCTTTGATCCCGGATCGATGTCTTACTGTACGTGTAAGGTGTGTTGTCAGTCCATGCCATCATTGTCACCCTCGGCACCAGTACGACGGTCGTGCATGGACGCCGTGGGTGCACCTCTATACGAAGGTGCGACACTTCGCGTCGCGCTGGATAGAACACGCGCACGGGAGTGACGCGCGCGAAGCTGTCCGATAGCGCATGCGCGTGCCACTTCGTACGCCTCAGGTCGTGCAATGTCGAATGGCGAAATGTCATTGTAACACCGACGCACCGCGTCCTGTGCGTCGTCTCCAAGGTCCTGTGCGTGTTCCCTCACAAATTCTATGAACGCCTCCTCCGTCATGTATGCCGCTTGTGGTGTGCGACATTCAAGGTTGAAGATGGTTGTTCGGTCGAAATTGCTCGCCATCCCTCGTTTTGACAGTACCAGACTGAAAAATATCACTGACGACTACTCCACCTTAACGCAGCCAATGTCCACAATATGGCGTCGCAAACGATGGTCAATACCACTACAGGAACCAACAGAATGCGTTCCATTACTCGTGTCGACAAACGAAGTAGTACGAGTACACAGACACCCGCAATCCAGAGAGGGAGGGACGCTGCGAGCGCTCGCGCACGCGTTGGTCGATCAAGGAAACGTTTTGCAAGTATGGGCCATAGCATGGAAACTGCATAGTATCCGATCGACGCCCCGTGTACGAGAGGTTGTACCGAACGTTGTTGCACCACACCCACCCATGCAAACAAACATGCAATCGAGACTACCTGCAAAATGACAATATGGTTTACAAACGGTAAGTCCATCCAAAGAGGAGACGTGGTGTAAGACAACGTACGTCCTCTCACGAGGGTATGCCAATACACAATCATGAGAGTGCAAAATCCGATCACATGCGTCAGAACGACGTACATCGTTTGTGCGTGTCTTATCTACTTGTTTCTCGAAAAGCTTTTTGCGCGCGTTCCAATACAGTGTCGCCATTTTCGTCGCATTGATGTCAACGAGTGAGTGACAGTATGCAATCGGACCATGCGTGTGCATCCTCAGTAGAGGCCATCTTCAAACCTGCATTCGATGAAATATCACGTCGCCAGGACGTCGCAAAGAGTCGCTCGTGGGACGAAACGACCTATTTCTCTCCCTCTGGCACATCCATAAGTCTTCCATTCATCATTGCGGACCAGGAATTCGTTCTATTGAGCATGGGCACGTCCGTACTAGCCCCTCGCCCAGTGGATCCCACACGTCCCGCGTTGCGCGTGTACGGCGCGTTCGCGACGCGGGAGGAGGCACGGGAGCATGCGGATGTCATTCAGAGTATGGATTCTACCTGTTCCCTGTTGGTCGTTCCGTTACGCGAATGGGTACTAATGCCTCAGAACGAGGCGTGTCTACTGCCGGATGCGAACAAACGACGTCTCGAAACCCTCTTACAGACACACCGTGTAAAACAGACGGATGACGGAGATGCCTTCCAGGACCGCATCGACATTCGCGACGGAGGGTCTGTAGCGACTACACAAACACAGGACGCAGAGGAGGACGTGGCAACAAAGGAAGCAGAAGACCTGGTGTACAAACCGCCTCGCAGATTGCGTGTGGGTGGAGAGGTACGAGGACAGAACTATGTCGCCATTTGTAGCATCCCGAACGCCACTACCGGCGAATGCCTCATCAAGGTTCTCGCGTGTTTCGATACCAATCAGGACGCTGATGCATGGGCGCAAAATGTGGCGAGTCGACACATTGCAGACGACGACATTCACATCGGGAGAACATGTGAATGGGTCTTTCCAAACGGACACGCCGATAGCGTGACCGGGTCAAAATACCGCATTGACGAACTGCAGCGGATCATGGATGCCGCAGAACGCAACCCAAAGGCGGTGCAGGATTACAAGGCGTGGAAGGAGGAACAGGATCGACGCGCTGAAAAAAATGCACTACGGGATAGAAATGGAGAGGGCAGTACAAATACAGATGACCACAATTCTGCTTCTCCTGTGCACTGCAACGACGATGACAACACTGTGCCTATGGAGGTGGTGTAGAAAACGCATCACATTCGTGCAGGACAAGGATATTGAGCACGGACAATCAAAGAAGATCGCCTAGTGTACACTCTTTTTTTGATACATTATAATGCAACTCAGACGCGATGGGTATCGTTCGTACGTCGGCGATCGCATCTCTGGTTGCGCAGTTGCTGATCGGCGCAGTCACCTCTGTCGGCTTCTTTGTCGACTTGAAGAGCACACAGGACCGTGAGGATCTGAACACGATTTTAGTCTTTGAGGTATCCTCACAGATAATTGAATTCCTTTGGTACGCTATAGTCCTCGTGCGAGCGCAAACGATTACCGCACGCCTCCGTTACATCGATTGGGTCCTTAGTACACCAGTCATGCTCATATCACTTGCAATGTTCTTCCGACATCGCGATTCGACATCACCATCGTCGTCCGTGCTCTCCATTTTCGAATCCTACGAAATATACGCGTGTCTGGCAGTAAATTGGAGTATGCTTGCGTTTGGTTTCGCAATGGAAAGTGTTTGGATTCCCGACGTGATGGGGTTGCTTGGTGGAGGACTGTCCCTTGTGGGATCGTTTATCCTTCTGGCCGTACTCTCACCCATCGACACGATGAGTCATATTCTCTTCTGGGTCACATTCGGAGTGTGGGGACTCTACGGCGTCGCCGCCGCGTTCGACGACGTGACGAAGAATGTCATGTACAATGCGATCGATGTCGTGTCGAAGAACTGTTTTGGCCTCTTCCTATTCGTGTACGTCCTCACGCGTCAGACATCGGACTCGAACGTTGCCTCCACATACGAGGGTGGTTCGGGTTCCGGGGAATGATCGTGAAGTGCCTCGGAGAGGAGCACACCTCCGATGAGACCGGTGGCGAACCCGTCCGTCACGGACGACGCGGGAGGTGAATGGTACAGTAACAATTAAGAAAAACCACAATCTATTTTTTACAAATGACGTTTTCGGTGGACGTCACGAGTCTCACCCACGTACGCGCGGTGAATGGAGTGTTCCACTCCGCAATGCAAGGACAACTTTCTCTACTCGGTCGACCGCGAGAGCAAAGTTCGTGTGGCGGTCATCGGAGGTCCTCTCCCAATTAGTCCCACACTGCGTTCCCGTAACTATTTTGGCACACAATCAGGGTAAACGACAATGCCCGCTCGACGCAAGTCTCCGCGTCGGTCGAAGAGTCGATCCAAGAGTCCACGTCGGGTGAGCCGGTCGTCGGGTAAGGCGCGCCGTACGTCGCGCCGTACGTCGCGCCGCATGCAACCCAGACACAGACGTTCGATCCAGTATAGAGGTGCAGGCGACGGCGTGGTGATTTACATTCAATCGCATGCCGCCCCCAACATCATCAAATTTATCAATTCAAACTACACCAACCCGACGGTGTACTACTCATCAAACAGGTACAATACCAACGAATTCACTACGATACCACCGTCCTGGATTCAACTCAACGTTGGGATGGGGCCGTTGGAGAATACCGATCTTGCAAATCGACTGGATGCACTTGGCGACACGTGGCCGCACGGTATGGGGAACCCTCCATACGGCCCTGGGAATTTCGATAAAAAATTTGTCAAAGAAGAACTCGGCGACGGAACAGACGCCATAACAAAGCTGCTCAAAGCTATGTATACAGACATACCAGGCATACAAGCGGGTGATTTCGACACGGATATCGCAAAAATATACAACACGGAGACGGTTGAAGATGCATTTAACGATCCCGACTCGCACAAAATTATCGAAAACACGTTAGGAGAAAAACTGGGCGGCCGTGCCGATACTGCCCTGAAAAGTCACAAGGGTAAGATCGGGGTATTCGCAGATGGCGCAAATGCGCTGGTCCTGGCGTGCGCATTGAAAGGCGTAGTACGTACTACTGATGAGAATCCTGATAACGATCCACAACACAAGCATGTGTACAAAGATATCGTCCAGTCTTACGAGACGTCGATGAAAACGCAGCCCAAATACGATCTCCAAAAATTGGTGTGCATCATGGATCACGAGGAGGACGATTTCATGTCCTTGAAACTTCTTCATAGGGCGCTACCGAATACCAACATGCAAATTGTATTGTGTCAGGACCCAAGGGATAAAAATTCTAAAAATGCTAACGTTTGCTCACAAGTGGTAAAATGCTTAAACAACAAAATCCCTGACAAAGTTACTATACACACTGAATACATCTCGGCCAAAGTTTACTTGGAAAATGTTACTGATCAATTCACCAGCCGGCTCGACGTGAGCGAGTCCTTTCGACGACTTGCCGAGCAAGCTCGCATTCCTTTGCTGGAGATTGCGATCGCCCGGCTGCGGGGTGTCCTCTATGAATTGGACAGGTCAATACAAACTACACAAAACGATGTCACAGAAATGAAAGACCGGATAACCCTAGTTGAGTATAACCGATTCCATAACATCCCCACGGGCACACGTGATAGAGCTGAGGATCGTTTAATGAGATCAAGTCCCGAACTTAAAGGACGTCCTGGGAAAGGGTACGGACATTTTCGAACAAGTCTGAAGAAAATGAATAATGATTTAACCAACTTGCAGACGACGCTTGATAGGGAAACTAAAGAACGCGACAGAATAGAACCGGTACACCGTCGCTTACATAAGGAACTTAGGGAACTTATGGATCGGAAACCTGCTAAAACTGAAGTGCAGGATGTCTCGGACCCAAATGATAAACCTGAAGAGTATGAAGCCGCTGCTGCCTGAAATTTTAGAACGACAGTCGATCACGATGGAATCGTTCAGGGTAGCAGCATCTCTTTTGAAGCGTGCCGCCACCTGCTCAAGAAAGACTCGGGAGTGGTGGTGTGTAACTTCTGGCACTCCTTCCACGCCAATAGCTTCCACTCTTCCCTCAGCCTCGTCTCCAACCAGCCCGTCGAACCGGGTCACCCTCAGCACTCTGCCGTGTACCGAATGCGATGATGGTTTTGTCTTCAACTAAACCAGCGTCGTGATCGCTTCGATTTCGATTCCGCTCGAAGTTCTTTCACGGATTCCGCTTCTTTTCCTGGATATCATTTCCACACAGTAATTCCGGATCGAAGAGTGTATTCACCGACTGAATCACCGTAGTGTACCAATTTGTCCACACTGCGTTCCACAAACTTTTTGGTACGCCACAAAGGTAAACCATGCCTGCTCGACGCAAGTCTCCGCGTCGGTCGAAGAGTCGGTCCAAGAGTCCACGTCGGGGTCTCAAACGCCGGTCGTCGGGAAAGGCGCGCACGAGTGTGACGCGACGCTCTCCCAAACGCACCTACAAGGGTGTCGATGAACGTAAGTACGGTGCTGAGATCGCTGCAGTAGTTGGAGCTGGAGCAGCGGCGTTGACGAATACATACGATACCTACCTCAAAGATAGAGATTGGATTGAGGAAGAAGAAGGTACTCCAAAAGAGGGATTTGACATACGCGTGCATTTGAAGTGGAAAAAGGCCGAAAAGGTTCAATTGAGGGAAAATGTTCTAACTGAAAATATTAAAAGACTGAGTTGTCATTTGTGTGCATGCTTGAAGACGGGGACCACAGTATCGGAAATCGAACGCGTGAGCGACACCAAAATATTCGGTGACATTCCGGTCCTCAAAGATTATACGGTCAACCATTACATGTACGATCTTAAGTTTGTAAAGTCCGAGAATCGTATTCCCGACGACATTTTACTTCCAGACCTCGTAGTACCTATGTTCACGGATGGACTTAGTAACAAATTTAAATATGTCGGTAAAGTCCTAGAGCGACGGCAACACGTCGATGCATAGGGCGAGACCTTCCTTGGATGTTCACATGCACGTACCCGTCGCGATCAGAGTTTGCGAGAGAGATGTGTGTGTTACCAATGAAGTGTACCAAAAAAGATAGTGCGGTGTCGTGCGGGGCGGTGATTCGGAGGTTCGCGTTGGTTGAAACAGTCTTCGAATTTTTGTGGTACTGACGCGCTGGTCCCACATTGTGTAGTAGTACCACATCCTACCAATGCGATCCGTACCACAATGCGCGGCTGTGTGTCCCCACAGCGCGACGATTGTACCAACGCGACGGTGCGGTTCCAGTGTTGTTTTACTTGTACATTGGGCGTACCAAACCGGTAGGAAAGTACAAGAGCGACCCTTTTGTACATCGGACTCGGGTAGGATGTCGCACATCGTGTCACGCGTGCCATCGTGCGTGTCACGGTGTGAGAGTCCGTGTCACGGACCGTGTCCCGTGCGCGCGCCGACGGGAAGACTACACCGCCTTCTTTTTGACCGGCGCCTCCCCGGCGCACGATGGGCAACGTGCTGCCCATTTACTCGTCATCCTTAAAACCTGAAACATCGACTTCAGTGTCTCCAATTTCCTCTTGGACTCGACTGGTCATGTTCCTGAACTCGGCCAAACGCGTTTCAAATGCTGCCACATGATCTACGAGAACGTTCACTCTTGGTGTGGCGTTTCGCCTTTTGAACGGATCCGCCTTGAAAGCTGTCAGTGTAGCGAATCCAAATGGTCGTCTGACTTCCGAGCGCCTGACTGATGCAAGACATGTTGTCGTTGCTTTGGGTCCTGCGGGGCATGGAGGGAGGTGGAGGAGAGGATGAAAAAGAAGGTGAGGGGTTTGCGCATCTGCCAAGAGGAAACAGGCAAGCTCCCACAAAATCGAGACCGCACGGGTGCATCGAACATCGGGACGCAATTCAATCGTTTGTTTGAGGGGAAACCACCCATCAGGCAGATGAATGAGGAGGAGAAGGAATTCAATCGTCTTCGACTTGTATGTGAACCATGTGCAACTTCGTGAACCGCGGGGCGGATGGCGCCCCTGGGTGGCAAATACCACCCTTCCGTTTGACGGTTACGTGAGACGTTTACCTTGGAAACCGGCTAGCTAGGGGACGAGTTTCTCGTCTCCGGTTAGAAACCGGCTGTGGCGATCTTCGATCGCTAACGGAACTTCGTTCCGACTGTGTCAGTCGGGTTGGTTTCTAAGACAGGGATCTTTGATCCCGGATCGATGTCTTACTGTACTCACTGATCCTCCATCGCACGGGTGTACCGATCGGACATGTAGAACATGCACCCTCCCGACACCTTGGGTTGTGCACTGGGTTGCATGTCGCGACCGATGACGGGAATGACGCGACCGATCCCTTTTGTACCAAGGGACTCGACGTACATGGGTTGCACCGACTGCTTTGCGAGACGCACACGCTCGGATTGTTCCTCCGACTTGGGGATGCTTGCCTTGCGCATCTGCTCCTCACCCTCCTCCGACAGTCCCCAAAGCGAGTCAATGGCGCCGTCGACATCCTCCTCCACATCCTCCACAGTCTCCGCTGCCCGTGCAGATACGGTCTGGGACAACATTGCATTCGCACACACCGAACCAGGAGCCGGTGTATTGTAATGACTCTTATTTCTCTTCTGCATCAACATTACTGCGGCCATTGCAGAGACCCCGAAACCGATTGCAGCGCTCATGGGTTGTGAAGGTCGTTGTTGTGTAGGTGATACATAAAAAAAATCACGATATCACCCATACACCGACCACCCCTAATTTACATGGGGCCGTCCTCCTCCTCTTGCTTCACCACGGGCAGGGTTTCCACCGCCTCTTGCTTCACCACGGGCAGGGTTTCCACCTCCTCTTGCTTCACCACGGGCAGGGTTTCCACCGCCTCTTGCTTCACCACGGGCAGGGTTTCCACCGCCTCTTGCTTCACCTCAGCAGACGATCCAACGTCCGCAGCAGCTGGAGACGCGTGCACCATGATGGGTTTCGAGCTCGCAAAGTGCGAGAGGTCGTCCGCCCCACCCTCACCGGGAGTCACCATCATCTCCTCCGCCTGCATGCTGACGCCAAACTTGCCCCCGGGAATGATCCAGACGCCATAGGACATGCTGACAACAGGAACGACGGACGCGCCCTGCGTGAGGTGCTCCGCCTTAGCACCGTATTTGCGGAACCGACCATCCTCGTCGAGGTGCATGGTGGTGGGATAGTCGCCGCCTGTCTTGACCTTGATCTTGATCACCTTCTCCCCATCCCCCTCGTCCTTGAGGAAAATGAGAGGTTGATACCGATCGCGAACCACCGCCTCTGACAGCGGCTGTGCGAGAGGTTTTCCTGACTTTCCGAACCACTCCTTGGAGCACTCGACTGCCTTCCTGATCACCAACTCGTCGATCTCCTCCAACGTCTTACACGTCACAGGGTCGGACACCCGGATCATGAGACCGCGGCGATCGGGGTTGCTGCTGTCGTCGCGAACGGTGTCGAGAGCGTACTTGGTGATCATCGGCTCGCTCGCGTCACGACAGAGGTTGAACCGGTTGAAGCGGTTCGTTTTCGCGCTGCTGGTGCCGTCACGGAACATGTCCACCTTGACCTTGTCCTTGCTCTTCCCCGCATATTCCACGGGTCCAAACGTGATCGCGTTGATGTCGTACTCGGAAATGTGCGGCATCTGCTTTCCCGGCATGATTGACTGTGCGTGTGTGTGTAGAGTGTGTTCTGCGGCGGACGTAGAGCACACAGGTCAGATATTCTGATGTGCACAGGGAGAGGAGAGGGCGGGCACGGTGCATGCGTTTTCACTTTGGTTGGTACCGAATTTTGGTTGGTACCAAATTCTTTACTCTGGTACTGTCAAGACACCACACAAATGCCATCCTGTGATTCTCCATTGGTACCCCTCCTCTGCGCAGTGGCGGTTCTCTTGATACTGCAATCTCAACTTTCATTCATGGATCGCGTCTACGACGACAGTACGTTTTTAGAGGCAGATGCGTCAACGACGGGATGACGCGCGTATGCGTCATTATCAACGATGTAGGAGGAGTTCCACACACCCTTCACGAAAACGTTCTCTCGAATCACACCCCATGGTCAGAGTCCTCTCATATTGGCATTTCACTCCCCAGCACCGATCGCGTAGAGGGATTTCGTCGCGTCACACGAGGCACGTCCTCCGAGAGCGTATTTTCCGTGGCGGCTTCACATGGCGTCGCGACGGTACTCGCGGGGCCATCCTGTGGGTCGCGCCGAACTCCGCCCGACGACACTCACTCTTTGTTTGATCCGGAAACTACGCTCTCGCACATGGGCGTGAAACGTTGCTCTCCGTACGACGACTCGTGTTTCCGTGGCCACAGCGACGTGTACGACGACGACACCCTTCGGTATGCTACCGACGTGGTGCGTCAACACGACGGATACGAACATCTTCTTTTATGGGTAAATCTACTTGCACTACGCGACGTCGATAATATCCGCGCCCCCTCCTCATTCTCGTCCTCTTCGACGGCACCACCGTCGAAACCACGTTGGCTGGACCGTCGCAGTCATCCAGAATCTCTACACAGCATCGTCTCGCAGGTGACCGATGCGGTGTCACGAGACTTCTATAAGGACGATGCCCCTCGGTCCATTCCGCGTCACGCGGAGACCGAGTTTTCCAACCTTTTGCAATATTCGGTGGATTCACTGGACCGCCACCTACAACGCGTGCGACGCTTCATTCTATGCGTCCTGGAGACGTTTCCCGACGCCAGTGTCTGTCATACCGCGTCGCATTCATTGGCATTGGGCGAACACGGCATGCGTGGAGGTCGTACCCCCATGTCCACCACGTGCACGACCTTTGTGTCGTCGCGTCCATCGACGGCGAGATGCGACAACCTGGACGCGGTACTGTTCAACTTCATTCTCAGCTCGCTGCAACTGTCCCACCCTCCTGAGGTCGGACAGCCAGTCACGCGCGTTCCCTCACTGGGGTTGACGCGAACTCTCGTTGCCTGGAACGATCACATGTACGCAGTCGTCGAACGTGAAGGAGTCATCCAAAATGTGTTTGACCTATCCACCGATCCGTTTGAGCTTCACGACATTGTGGGAAATGTGACACACATTCGTCGCCCGCTACAACTCGCCCTTTGCGCCGAAACCCAAGAGGTTTCTAGAGAGCCTCCAACGACAGGGGACAGCGAACCTACTGAACCGCAGCAGCAACCGCAGCGTCCGATTCCAGTGTCGATCCCATCCCCCACTGCCTCGGAGGTATCGACCGTCACCGATACCACCACGCTTTCGCGTCAGGCATCCTTTTCCCGCCGCCGTACCACCACCGCCACCACCACCACAAACGCGTCTCAAGTCTCTCAGAATGTGCGACAGGCGGAACAGCGGCTCAACAAACGTCATCGTTAGGGAGGGATACCGTACCACCCCAACTAATTTGTTTCGTGTGTACCAACGAAAGCATCAGTCCCCGTCACGTTCTATCGTCGCATTCATGTCCGTCCTCCCAGCCCTCCCCCTCTACAACGCGGTCTCTAACCAGGCGATTGAAATATTCGGCCAGTGCTCACGCGGAGCGACGGCGGAACGCAATGCAACTCATTGCGTACTGACTGGCGGGATATATTGTATACACGGCGATGACCTTGATAAACTCCACGCTGACCTCGGAAGATACTTTTCCAATGGAGGAGTCGAGATGCCTAGCATATCCGAGAAGCACACGATCATCTTTCCCATGTACTATGATCTGGATATGAAACTACCCATCGACGCGTTGGGTACAGATACGATACAGAGCATCGCACGCGTCGTGATCAAACAAACGCTGCGCTTTTATCCCGATCACAAGCACGAATACCTTGGACGGTGCATCGTTACGGACAAGACGGGGTGCGCAGTGAAGGACGAGGAGACGGGTCTGTACAAGCATGGTGTACACATCCACTTCCCACACATCATGGTGGACGTCAATGGTGCCCGCCAGATTCGCATGGGAGTTTTGAATGGCCTCACCTCGTACATGGGTTCGTGGAAGGAACTGCTCGGCGTCGACCCTGGTGACAAGTGGGACGACATGGTCGACGATGCCGTGTACAATACTGGCCTGCGCATGCTGTGTTCGCCCAAGGCGTCCAAGTGCAAGTTGTGCACCGCAGCTTCGGGTTCGTGCAGCCATAAGGATGGTTGCCGTGGACAGAACAAGGGGTACATCATCGATGTACGCTATTACAAACTGTGCATGGTTCTGAATGACGCCGGAGAACGCGACGTGGATTACGCGCGCTCGCTGAAAAACGTTCCCACCCTCCTCCGTGATTGCTCGGTGCGTGCACCCTTGAAAACGGAGCCGACGGAGGGATATGCCATCTATCCGGGATGTCCTCAATTGTCGTCTACGCATTTGACGGCAGCATCCAAGGGAAAGAAGCGCAAGATCGCGTTTTCCGCGTTGAACGGTACTGCGAAACGCCCCACGGATCGTCGATTCAAGGACGAGATCACCGACGCCAAGGCAAAAGACATCGCTCGCAAGTATCTTCTCAAGGTTTCCCCTAAGTATGTCACGTGCCCATTAAAACTCTCTCGCAGTGGGAACACGATTCGCGTCAACCTGTATGGGGACGACGCCAAGTACTGCACCAACAAGATGGGGTATCATCATGGCAGCAACGTGTACATGGACATTGTTCGCAAGGGTTTAACCGCGAACGCTTTCATGAAGTGTTACTGCCCGTGCAAGACGACGGTGGGGCGCAGTGGACACCACGTGCAATGTGGACAACTGTATAAAAGCACGCAGAAGGCTCTCGACAACATCGAGGTGGACGTGCTCTTTGTGAATCCCTCAGACTCGGATGATCCCATTAAACGAACGGAACGGATCATGTTCTTCGGCACTGCGGCGTCGGCGCGCAAGATTCACGACGACAAGGAATTCCTCCGCCTGAGCGGGGTCGATTGTTGAGGACGTTGCCCATCCTCACACGACGTGGTTTTTTTTGAGGTTCCTACGGGGAAACACACCAACGACCACGTATGCAGCGTTCGAGCAATTGTTCGGCATACACCGACACTCTATCCGTGTTTGTCACCGGAACGGCATCCGTGTCTGGGAACGATGCGTGTACCGTAGACCTGAAACCGACGTTCTCGTGTCAGACGAACCAGTTTGAGCTTCCGGACAAGGAGACACACGAAATGATGCGCAAGGATGCAGAAGAACAGTTGTCTGCACGGCAGTGCGATGTGTCGAAAATGACGATGGAGTTTTCGACCAACCTTGTGGGGACGCAGAATATCGAGTACAGTGCCGAAAAGTTGCGCAGTCTGGGTATGGTTTCGAACTGTTACCGTGAGGGAAACGACCCCAACAACGCCACACACCGTGCGGAGGCGCGGTGCTTTAATCAGCGGGAGATGACGGACGCGAATGGGAACCGTGTCATCAACACAAACATGCCCATTCTCTCCAACCTGTCCGCGTGCGACATCTCCTCCGATGCGGCGCCTCAGGTTTATGAGGATCTGCGCAAGGTGGCCGCGCTGAACGTCAAGGACCGTGGATACACGGTGGACAAGCCGGAGGATCTCGCATGCACCTTTTCCATTCTTCCACAGATCTAGGTACATGTCCATGCGGTGTCATGAACGCACTCTCTCGTCCATTCCGAGGGCATATTTACAACTGGAGATGAGTTTAACTCTTCTCAAACGCACATTTCTCAGTCGTCAATGATTCCGTTGTTCGCGCGTTCGATGCGCAGTTCCTCCTGGCGCATTGCGTAGTTCTCGAGTATGTGTAAGGCATACGGACGCACTCTGACTGCGTCACGTACCATGGACCAGTGACGTCGAGACTTGGACCGCTTCTGTAGTGCGACGCACACGGCATATCCTTCTCGTGCTGCGTTACGATCTCCTTGACTGGCACGCGCATAAATGCTCATCAGCGTTTGTTTGGACACCGTCATGGACACCGCCATCGCGCCTTTACGTTTGGTACTTTCCGTTCTGATGACAGGGACGTTTCGCATCTTCGTTTGGTACACATTGTCCTCCGCATGAGTTCGGTACGTACCAAACGAACAAAGAATGAGTCGTCGTGAGTTAATGCGTCTCCGTCCTGCACTCGTAGGCAAAAAGTTGAGTGAGACCCTGGCGGTCGACCGGAACGAATGTTGGCATATACTTGTCGCATGTACGCCGTAACTCGTCATCCACACGGGTCTCAAAAAAAGACGGGCGTTAACAATGCTCGTTTCTACACACGCATGTTGGACCGTTCGCGCCCACGTTCGGAGCACGCTCCCCCGCGGGGAGCGGAGTGAAGATCGTCTCGACGCGCAAGCGAGTCCACCAACTCCACTACGGAACGAAGCGGTAACGCTGACGCTGATCGTTTGCTGCTCATGGCGGAGACGATAGACGCGCGACGGGGCACTACCCTGATCAACGGTGCGCTGCGGTCAAGATGGAAGAGGACGGCGATCGCGTGAAGTACCCACAGATGTTGCAAGGGCATGAGATGTTGTGCGGCAAGACCACTCCCAACACCCCACCAACCTCGAAGACCGACGTCCGCGACAACCATTCCGGATGCGATCACAAAACTAGTCAGGATAGCAAGGCGAGGAAATCGAAGAGCGATTCCAAAGAGTACAAGGAGACTGGCACCCAACAACCCCGCGCATGCGAGAATATTCCACACAATGGACTGCTGTTGCAAATCACACGTTACGACGGTTGTGAATCTCCAGAGAACCAGTGTTATTGCAATTGTACAGAGAAGAGTGAAAATGCGCACACTGCGACGCACTCGATCCGATGCGGTCCGTTTGCGACGCGCAAATTCTAGAATGCTCCAGAGTACGATACCAAAAAGGACAGGGAGGGACTGCATGACAACTTGTGGGGCAGAGTCTATACGAACAACCGCGCCCTCATTGGTCGGTACGATGTTGGACAATTCTCCCAAATCCGTACAATTCGACATGGTGTGTTGATGTATACACCAAAAAAAAGTATCGCTGCATAGAGCAAGTGTCCGATATGGATGGTTTGTTTCCCAAGTGTGGTGAGGATACACACGTATGTGTGTCCTCACAGCAAATCTCAGCATTCATGGATGTGGATCGTAGTAATTTGGTATGCTTTCGGTGCGGAGAAACGGGCCATGTTCGTTTTCAATGTCTCACGTTCCGTGTGCGCCTCTGTCAACGCCATGCGAACGGTGTCTGCAACGAACGCAACTGCACATACGCACACGGTCCAGAACAACTTCGTACACCCTGGAAAGCAAGATGTGTGCGCGTCATCAAGCAAGGTGGGCAACTGGTCTGCATCGGCTGCAACTCCAGCGACCACACCTTTCGAAAGTGTCCACTTCATCAGGACATCATACTTCTGTGAGGAACGTTGTACAGTACGACATCGATCCGGGATCAAAGATCCCTGTCTTAGAAACCAACCCGACTGACGCAGTCGGAACGAAGTTCCGTTAGCGATCAAAGATCGCCACAGTCGGTTTCTAACCGGAGACGAGAAATTCGTCCAGGGACGTGCTCGTACTGATCGATGAAAAAAAAAGTGTGTCGCCGTTTTACAAAGTATGGAGAACTGGGTACTGGTCGTGGACGGAGATGCAGCGTCAAAAAAGCAAGTAGATGTGTGTCGTCAACATCCAGTGGGACTCCAAGGGTTTATCGAATGTGACAAGCCCGAAAACCAGGACGCAAGCATCTGTTCCGCAGTAGATTACTTCCCCGCCTTTTGCAACACCTCGCAGAAATCCTGCGTATACGGCGTGCGTGACACCGAGAACGCACTCCTCGCCCTCAGAACACTTTCTCAGTCAGAACAAACCAAATCGACAGAGCCGCCCCGATCGTCGTCGTGACGATGATCGATGAGATACACACACACTCCTGACGTTGTCGAGACAAGTGCTTCCAATTATCATGTGTCATACCTTTCCTCCCTCGTACGTACATTTTTTTTGGTCACGTCGACCAGCGCCCAGTCTCCGCATTGGCGGGGAGGACTTGCACCTCGTACCCCTCCTTGGTGTACATGCGCTGCCGCGTCCACCGCATCGACGGGAAGATGGATACGTCGTCGACGACGTCGAGGACCAGAGGAGTCTTCTTGTTCTCGCATGGGCGCTGAATGCGTCCTACTGCCTGAATGACGCGTCCTTTGGGAGTGGCAAGAATGCAGGTATCCGCCTCGCGTTTGTCCACGCCCTCGTTCGCCATGCCGTAACTGCACATGACGATGGGGCGCGCGAGTTGACGCACGCGCTCGTCGTCGCGCAGACCTCCCTTGAAGACACCGACGTCCTCCTCGGGAACGCCACGCGCCACAACCATGTCGCGGAGAAGGTCCAGTTGCACGATGCGGTCTGAGAGAACCATGATGACGCGACCTATCGCGCGGTACTGCAGAATGCGTTCCACGATGAAGGCGTTGCGTCCCGGGTGCCGTGCGATGTTGTTGAGCATGGTCGCGACGAGAGGATGAGACCCATCGCGCGTCGCGATCTCGCAAGTCGCACCCCGGAAGAGAGCGATGCTGACGCGCACCGATTCCGACGTGCGTTCCGCGCGGAACCCCTCCTCTCCGAGGGACCAGTGCAGCATGGGCGTGAGACCATCGGGACGGTCCTTGGTCGCCGTCAGCGCGAGACGACGCATGGCGTTGAATTTGAGGAGTGCAAGAGACATGATCGGTGCCGCCATGTGATGTGCCTCGTCGCATACGACCAACCCAAAGGAATCGAACGTCTCGGGCGTCAGATCCCGTTTGGCGATAGTCATCACCATTCCGATGACCACGTCGTATTCGGGTCCCATTTCCCATTTCGTTCCCTGCACGATGCCGACCTTTACTCCCGGACAAAACCGCTCGAAACTATTCTTCCACTGATCGCGAATCACCGCCTTGTGCACCAGGATGAAGGTCCGTCGTTTGAACTCACACGCTTCGAAAATGGCAAACACGGTTTTCCCTTCCCCACAGGGGAGGGACACCAGTGTTCCGTTGGGGCCACCGTCGTAGTAGTGTCGCTGATGCACCACCGCATGCGCTCGCACCTGAGTTGCGTTGAGCATTCCATGGAATTTGAGGAGATCCGAGGCCGGATCTCCCGTCGTGCGATCGTCAAACTCGGGAGTCCCGTATCGCTGCAGTCCGTAGTAGCGCGGCATGTAAAAGACACCATTTTCAACGGCGTACGCCTTGAATGGTGGCGGAGGCTTTCCAAACGACGTTTTAGGTTGGAGGGTGAGACGCTTTTTCTCCTCCTGCAGGGTTTCCTCCGACAGACGCGCCATGGGGATGGAGTAAGTGGCACCGATGCGTGCGCCGTGCCGTACGCGATCCGACTTTATCATGTACGCCTGCATTCTCCCTGGTCAACACACACGGCCTCGTTGGTACAGGACGCATCTCATGCTCTGTACCGTACTCTGATACGACGAAACAACGAGCTGCACATGCAACATCGCCCGTCACGCATCAACATTTGAGACAGGCAGTTTGCGCACACACGGAAACGTCATACCGGACACGTTTCGTGCCACATACGAAACCTTACCAGTTGGTACGTGACTGTACCAACGCAAAGGAGATAATGCCATCTGCGAAACGCCGCGTTCCCGCGCGCCCTGTCAAAATCGTACGCGCACGAGCGCCCGCCACCGTCTCACAGCCTATGGCAGTGGAGGTTCCCCAGTTTTCCGATCTCGGTACCGCTCCAGAGGCGTCGATCGTACCTCCTCCCTCTCCGAATGGTTCCTCGGTATCCGACCATCACCCACAACTACTACCCTCCTCACAACCCTCTATCCTTTTTGGCGCACGACGTTGCGTGCCGCCCTCTACGTTTCCTGCATCACTCAAGATCCTCAATCCGAACGCATGGGTCTCTCTCCTGTCTCATATCGACAGGACACCGCACGTACCGGTCTTTGTCCATGGACCCACGGGGTGCGGTAAGACTCGTGGCGTTCACCAGCTCATCACGCACCTGGGAATGCGCCCGGTATGGTTGGATGCGGTGGAGGCGGACGACATCACTCAACTGCTAACGTGGATTCGTCGCACTCGTGAGGCCCGAACGTTGAAACGTCAGAGCGTCATCATCCTCGACGACATGGAGGGGTTCACTCTGAATGCGCGTGCGGAACTCGCAAAACTCGCCGCCGATCAACGCTCAGGGTTGAATCCCATGGTCATGATTTGCAACTCTCGACGTGACCCGATGTGGAAGGCCTTTCCAAAACGCATCGCAGAGGTGCGTCTGTTTGCACCCAACGAGTACACACTTATCCGATGGTTTTCCACGTGTTATCCGTGGACCTCTCATCATGACAAGGTGGAACGCGTTGGAGTTTCGGAGGCGGTATTGCGGTCTCACTGCAGTTCACTTCTCAAACACGGAGACATACGTCGCATCGTGACGGCGTTGGGAACATGTAATCGTTTGGGTACCAATCTCTCTCTCCATCACGACACGCACGTCCTCAACACATTTGACGCGTCGCGACGTCTTCTACGCGGCTGTATGACACCGGAGTTATGGACGACGCTGACCGAACCGCGCGACGCCGCACTCCTTCAGTATCACGCGACCTCTCTCGCGACGGCGGACACGTGTGACGAATTCGACGAACTCGCCCGCTGTCTGGACACGTTTTCCGCGTGCGACACAATGGTTCCAGACCGCTACGAAGTCACAGATGCGCAATTTCCCATGACGCACTTTATCCAGGCGTCTGCAATACCTACGCAACTCCACTCACGGTCTCTAGATGTCGGAGCACTGTGTCCACCTCCTCGCCTGCCGAGGAACACCCGCCTGGAAGAAGAAACCCAGTGGACGAGTCTTCGGTCGACAGAACGTTCATGACTTCCTCACGATCTCTGCAGAGAAATGGACGTCTCAGATCGATGTCGAGCCATTCCATGACATGCCCGAACGTTTCGTAGCACACGTAGTCGTGGTTGTAGGACCGTTCGGTCGATCGGACACGCCAACCGTCCGAGGTGGGTGCAGCGACAATCAGGGTGGGAAACGTAGACGACGAGGCGGGGAGGTGACCGAATATGTATCGGATCGTCTCATTCTCCATGGTAATGGAAGGGGTCTCGGAAATGTCCGACATGTCGTAGGTTTCGCGTTTCGATGTGTGGTATTGTGTACGTGAAAAAAACTGATGTGCGTCTAAAATGCATTGTGAATAAATGAATATACATTCCTACAACATGGAACCCCGGTATCAGACACGACGCAACGAGATTCGTGACATTTCCAAGTGTCTTTCGCAGCTTGCTCTCCTACTTTCCGTGAACTCGGCGTCCGTGGAGGACCTCGTGCGCATCGTGCAACGTGAGGATACGCTCATCGCAGACGAGGACCTACGAAACTGCATTCTGCCATATTCTTCGCAGTTAGGTCTACTCGTACGCATGATCGAGGATGTAGCCGTGCATCACAACGCGTGCAAAGGCGGCGTACTCATGGAGAGTCTCGATTCTGTGTGGAGACAACGTATCTGCGGGTCCGGGAGGTTCAGTGATGCGCAGATCGCTGAAATCGAATCAATTGCATCGTTCCTCCGCAACACGCGCGACGAAATGTCTACCGTCGAGGGCAGTGACGCCGGATCGTCGAGTGCATCGGACTACTCCGATTCCGATTCGTACTCGTCTAATAGCGACAGCGACGGCAAGGCCGGAGAGGAGGAGGAGGAGGAGGAGGAGGAGGAGGAGGCATCTCTTCCACCGCCGCGTCGACGCCGTCGATGAGTGCCCAATACCGGTAGAGCGTGTTCGCCGTCGTCGTGGGACAACGTTGCAGGTAGAACCAGAGGCGCACTACCTCTGTGTGCCATGTTTCCAACCTCACTGACGTTTGGATCGGTCGTCGATACGCCCGGTGCCAAAACGTTGCGTCACCTAGAATCGTCACAGACATGAGGATAGCGACCTCCCATTCCAAATTGCACAGAGCGTTCCACGTGAACACGCACGTCTCACGACATCGACACACGTCATCGAATGACAGAAAACGGATGAGAATGGACCACATATCGGTCGGGAGGCATATGAGCATCCTTTTTTTGTACTGCTCACCGTAAATGAAGTTCCTTGTGCAGTGTGCCTCAAACATTGATGCCGGGGTTCCCGCTGCCGATGTGATGCGCGAAATGAGAGAACGGTTCACAACGACGACGTGCCTGAGCAGTAAGTTGAGTCTCGTGCGTAGTATGTGTTGCCCAACGGAGGCGTATTCTAAGGCAGTTACAATGGCGCTCGAAGCCGTAAACGACGAGAACGCCAGACGGCGCGTCGAATCCATAGCCACGACTGGTGGTCGTCTACACGCGAGCGATCCGGAAGATGTACGCGCCATCGTGTGTTCACTTCCGCCCCGGCTGTCGGAAAACGCGCGCGCGCTGCGGTTGTCCAGAAACGAGATGCGTGAATGTAAACGTTGCCAAATGACGCACATGATTGAGAAAAATAAGGTACGAACCCTTGTGGACGGTCGAACGTTACTTGCACACGCGCGTTCGGTGGTGCGTGACCCAACGAGATGCAAGGGTGGCATTCCTGAACTGACACTGTCGCTGTGTCTTGTAACGGGTCGACGTGAGTGTGAACTTTTGAACGGTCAGAGTGTCTTCACGCCACACACGCCACACTCACTCGTATTCCAAGGTCAGGCAAAAAAACGTGACGAGGGAACTGTGAAACGAGATGAGCGCATCATCCCGTGTCTCTCACCGTCGCAGGAGGTTGTCCACTGTGTCGCGCATTTGCGCGCACGACAGAAGCACGTCATCCTGAATAATAAGGCCTCGTCTCGTCGGTACCAGAGTTATCTATCGCGACACATGCACGGCATCAGTCCGTGGCGCGAAACGAGAACGCACGCGCACTCTCTGCGTGGAATTTACACGTGCATGTGCCACACACTCTTCGACTGGGGACTTCACACGGACGCGTACGTCTCCATGTGCATTCTGGGTCACACATCTCTTACAGAGTCCCTCGTATACACGACGTTTGCGATCGGAAACGCGTTTCGCATCGAGGAAGCACAACTAGGCGTCGGTCATCTTACGCCTCCTCCGTCTCCTGCTCGTCAAGAAGGCGATCCGACTGAGGAGTCGGTCCCTGACGAGAGTTGACCTGACGGACGGCAGTCGGGACCGTGCCCGAACGGGACGTCAGCGACGTCTCGATCAACATGCGTCCGGGTTCGGAGTTGGTCGTCATGCGCTCCGATTCGAAGCCATGAGCCGGCGTCTGGTGTACATGGCGTGGTGCTCCGTACCCCTGGAACTGCTGAGGATGGGCGACGCTAGTCGACTCGGTGCAGTTACCCAGACGTGAGAAACAGATGTTTGACATCCGTGTGTGAGGTGTTTTGTTACCTACACGGCGCTCTATTTTTTTCTCCACTCATCCAACGTAGGGATCAAAAAAACTACAGTAAGAAATCGATCCGGGATCAAAGATCCCTGTCTTAGAAACCACCCTGTAGAAACTCAGCGCCAGAAACGAGGTGAGTTTCCTGGGTGATATGCACTTGCGCACGTGGATGAGAAACTCCGTTGAGTACACCCTGTACGCGACTGTCATCATGAGAAGCTCGACAACGTCCCTTGGAGTAAGGTCGCGTCCGATCGAGTCGGCGTACCGGTCGTAGCACGCCGTAAAGGACAACAACGTCTTCGACGCACGCAGGTCTGTCACCGTATTCATTGATCTCTCCTTGTTTGGTGCGGTGTCCGTTACACACGTACAGTCACGACAGCCGCCGACGTTTCGTGTATGCAGGAGAACGTTTCATCCTCGCACGTACACGTCACAACGTACCGACCACACGGCACATCCGCCAGTACCGGTTGTTCCGTCTCTACCCCATTGTTCCAGTGAAACCGTAACCCGAGTGCGTCAAGGCCAACACCCACCGCCTCTACGCGTCCATCACGTGATGTACCGGTAGTTGCGTTTTGCACTCTATATTCCTGAACGATTGCAACTCGGTCGTACCGTGCGCCCACGTCCACGACAACGTCCGCCACCTCATCGTTCGCATCCACAGCGCGTATTCTGTATCTTCCCACCGGCACCGCAGATGCCTCACTCCCAGTTTCGTCTGTCTCCACCGGAGGACTCCATCGGAACTGAATGGGCTCCATACCGAGTGGACGACAGGAAATGCTTCCCATATCCCCAGAGGTCATAGGTTGCGTGACGACAATGTGCATTTGGAATGTCGTTCTTGCAGGTGCGCGTGACGGCATGCAACTTCCCAACATCCCCTCTCCTTCATGCTGTCCGACGCGTTTTTTGCATCATGTGCCAAACGCGTCCTTGTCCCTTCCCCGTTTCCTGACCTCACTCGCGCCCGTAGAGAACAGCTACGACGCTCTTCGGCACACGCACGTTGTGCACCACGTCGCCATTCGGAGCACGAAACGTGCAAAACATGTCCATGTTGGTGCGACCAGAAATATCAATGAGGGGTGGACGACCTCCATTCTCGATTACGTAAAGTATAATCTCGCTGTCCCACGACGGACAGTTGAGTGCAATGCGCTGCATCTCGTACTTGTCACCACCTATCGTGGCAATGTCATACGAGTCTCCGTCGTCTGTTCTCATGGGTGAGCGAGGTGGAGGCGGTGGAGACTGTTTGGACGCTGTCTTCCGAGGACGTTTCGGTGCACGTTTTGGGGAGGTGGTCGCAGCGTCCACCGACCGTGGAGCACTTGCCAAACACTGTACGCGCGCGATCGAGGGTGGCATCTCCCCTGCCGCTCCGATTTGAATAATATCAGCGGTATCAATCGACAGAGGTACGTAGCGTGTTTCCGACATCCGGACACTGATGCCGTTCACCGAGTTCCGGACGTTGACGTCGCTCATCTGAGCATCAAGATTAGGAAAGTGTGGCGTCATTCGCTGCACCATTTCCGCATGATCAAAGAAGCGTTGCGTGGTACCACCAGACACAATGTCGATGGCCATACGACCGTCTCCGCTGTTGAGCGTCAACCAACCCCATACCGCAAAGTGGTGATGCGGGTGAATGGGAATGCGGACTGGGAGCGGAAGCTCGCCCTCCACCATGGGAACGTACGTGCAAAACGGACACTCGCACATGTTTTCCTGTTCCACCCCGATATTCTTTGTTGGTACACGATCCTTTCGTGTCGTACCAGACATCCAAGAGTCCACGTCGGGGTCCCAAACGCCGGTCGTCGGGAAAGGCGCGCGACAGTGGTACCACAACATGCGAAGACTGTATTACCCGACCGAATCACGGTGTACAAATTAGTCCCGCATGAAGGACAACTACTTTCTCTCTGAATGAGACCACTTTTTTTTTCATCGTAATAAATACAGCAAATCATGTCGGGAGGGAGGCCGTACCGAGACGTTTTTCATGAGCGCGCGCCTGTCAGACCAATAAAAACACTTTCGGTGGAGGTGTTGTCCAACCCTACCGTTCCACCCAAATCATCATCCACACACTCGCACCCCCCCCACACAACAGGGTGGTGGATAACGTCGGTGGTGAGTGGATGTGCATCTGTCGGTGTTACTGTTGCGTTTCTGTTCGCGCTCTTTATCTTCCCATCGGGGATGCCATCGGCTGGAGGGGTAGCGATCGTCAATCCTGTTGACATGTACGGGTTCGGCCCGAACAAAACCCTCCTCGTCTTTAATCTCACCGCCTTTTCCGGAGGGGTATTCGGTGAGGCGGGGGACGAGGAGCATGGATTGAACGGAATTGAAGACATTCACGCATACATGGAACGTTTGGCATCGATCACTATGCACCGTAACGGACTGGTCTACAATGGGATCGAAAACATTCCAATTGCGGTGGATCAAAAGGGAGGAGCTCGTGGTCAATTGAACCTTGGGTTTGAGTTTCGTGATCAGGACGACGTACTGGAGGGTGGCAAGTTCGCCATGATTGACGGCGTGGGCGACAAATACGAGGACTACTTCATTCGCGGCTGCTTCCTGGAACGCTCGTGCACGCGCGAGTTGGCTCCTACCGTGTTGGACGTGACGCCGCGCATGCTAGGAGAGACGGTGGAGGTGCTATTTTGGCACAATGACCGAGGGTACACCTACGAAGGTGTTTACAACCTCTTTGTGAAGCTGAAGTGCAGTTTTTACCAAGATACCGTCCCATGGAGCAGCAAGGGTAAAAAGAGTGATGACGTATGTTCAGATGTACTCACGGACATCGGAATCGTGTACGAAAGCGAGTGGTACCGCCCCGACCGCGGGGAGTACAGTGATTTTGAGATGGCTGTGGAGGCGGATGCAAAATACCCGAAATCCAGCTATTGGGAGGAGGTGCGCGACACGTGCGATTCCAAAGTGTACAACGACGCGGTAGAGTACTACCTTGCTCCAAACATGAAGAATATGACGGAAGTCACGCTCAATCTACACACGTTTGCACAAATGTACATGGCGAGTCAGCTTCTTCTCCAGGTGGACTTTGGGTTTCGAGGGGGGCAGCAATACTATTACAAAGGTCCTGGAGAGACGGCACTCTCAACGGGACCGCTGTACGACCTTGACGGTCCATGGGACATTTGCACGGACAAAACACATTCACCAGACATACATACATGCACAGGAAACGAACCCTCACCCATTTGGGAGGCACTTGGAAAGAACGATGAGTTCATACGTCTCTTGAGTTCGTCGATAGGACTCCAAATCTTACGACGCGACTATGACGCTGTGGAACAACTTTACAAACGGCGCATGAGGGAATTCACGGCAGGATACTTCGACCGCCACGAGGAACGATGGCCTGTGAGGGGACGAACGGTGGATCTCAGTAGTCATCTTCTCGAGTTGTTACGAAGCCTACTAGACGACACGCGCGATACGATTGGACACGAACTGACATTTCAAATGGAACTTTATCGCAAACGCTTTCAGCTAATGAACGACACACTACCGGGCATTAGTCACTATTCCATCCATGTATCTCAAATCAGGTACATGACAATGTTTGTTACATACTTTTGGTGGTTTTTCACGTTTGTGCCACTCACTCTCGTCGGATCCTGCATTTGTGTTGTTCGTCACAGGCGAACTCGTCCTGGACGAACATGACCCTCCCCTCCCCACTACATGTGTCCTCTGTGTGACGACGCGATGCTTCAGTTCTTTCCCCTCAACCTGTTCTACTTCTCCTTCTTGTCATTCTCCTCTCCCTCCTCTCCCTCTCCCTCCTCCTCCTCCTCACCTTCTTCGATAATCTCCTGGTATATCATCCATTCGCGCAGATTCGGATAGTCGGTCATTGGGAGTGTAAACCCCTCTATGTCCATGACGTGTTTCCACGCTGCCGACCAACAGACGTCGGCGAGGGTATCCGCCTCAAACCCGTTGAGATGATTCGTTTCACAGTAAGGGAAGGAGTCCTCCAGGATCGTCGCGAAGACAGCAATGTGATCGCACATCTGAAGTTTGTCCTCGCCGAACGTATCCGCCACAAAGGGATACATGAACGACTGTAGCAACTCCAGAGAGGAGTCGACCGTAGCACACGTGACCGGGTTGATGGGGAGAAGACGCCATTGGCGACCCAGGTATCGACACACGGTCATACACCCGGACACGGGGATGTCGTTGTCGATCCAAAGGGCCGGACGACTGCGCTCTGGAGTATCGACGAGCGTCAACTGCTCAAACGAGCACAGGTGGATCAGTTCCGTGACGATCGACCTGTGGAGAGACCCTTCGTCGCCTGCATAGATGAGGATCGATTTTGGCGCCGGGTGTGCATATTCAAGAACTGTGTGACGAATGGAGTGAGAAATGTATTTCAGAAACTTGTACACGAGCGAGAGCATGATGTCCTGTTGGTGCGTACCGTGTTTAACACACTGATTCGATGATTCGAGACAGAGCCTGAATCTGGTCGGTCGCCATGATGGTCACGATCCGGTTGTACTCATCCGTCCACGCGGTGGCATGGACGTACCGTTCGTCGTCGTCGATGCTGAGCGACGACGACGCAACGATCAGACCACGACACACCAGATATCGTTCCGAGTTGGTGCGACGGCTGGAAACGGGTTTTATGAGAGAGACGAATTCAAAGTGCCGCGTCAGTTGCGAAACGAAATCGCGCGTCTGTGGATGAAGACACTCGAAAACTTTCAAAATGTAGATACCACCCCGCCTGAGACACCGAAGTGCGATGCGCGTCTGTGCCCGTGCAAGGGGTAGGTGCTCCTCCTCTAGGCGATCGTGATTCATTTCCACTGCACCATCCGCGGTGACGAGATCCACGCCCTCGTTTCCCGCAAACGCGGCGTTGAGGTCCGCCAACACGCGTGTCTCCTCCGACAGAACGTCGGCAAACAGAAAGCGTCCACAGTCGCGAGGCAGATGTCTGTCGTCCACGTAAATGCCATCTCGCAACGTGACTGCACGCCATGACCATTCCTTGGACGGATGACGGAGGTGGTCGGAAATGCACTGCACGAACCCACCAGGTGCCTCACAGAGGTGGACGGACGATGACACGTGGGGAAGAACACAGGACATGCATATTTCGTGCATCTTGTGATAGGCGCGATTGATCACCGTACGATCGCGATTGCGATGTTCAATGCTACTTGCGACGTTGACGATGGAATTCCACCGTTTCATCCCGATCCGTGCCTGTAGTTCGGGAACACGTGATTTTGCCAATGACAGGCGTTCGCGCACGGGTGCACATCCGTCCACCTCGTCTGCGTCTTCATCGCTTCGTGGTCGGGACGACGCCCGTGGTATTGGTACTTCCGAGGCCAGCATCGCAACGGTTCCTCCAGGAAGTACCGGAGTAACGTGATTCTGACGCAAGAAAGTGCGGGAATACGGAATGCACCATTCGGTGACACGGTTCCGGATGCAGAACGAACGTGTTACCCCACCACATGTAACGATACAGTGCGAGAGTCACCGCTGTACACCCCGTCGCGCTCGCGTCTCGCACGATGCGCCACACCTCACTGTCATTCACGTTCACTACTGCGCTGCGTGATGACGACCACTCGTACACACACAGGGGTACCGGCATGCAGGGACCCGAGAAGACGGACCAATCGACGTGGGCACACACGCGAGTGAAGTCTCGCGCGTGGAAGAATGCGAGATCGCCGATGGAAATCACGAGGCGACGAAGACTGTCGCACGCTGCGCCGTACAACCACTCCGATCGAAGTTCCTGTGGTACCAGGAGTGCCTCGCGACGACTCTGAATGTTCTCGCGTGACACGGCGTACAATGCGTTGAGAAGTGCACACACGTCCGCGTGGATAAGATGGCTGCTGATTTGAAGTACGACGTCGTTTGGTAGACGGTCGATGCGAAGACGTCCCTGTCTCCATCGGCAATACCGTTCCAAACGTTGCCATCGTGCTTCGCCGATGGGTGGCATGTGTGCGTTGAAAGCAGTGTGTCAAAATAGTGAGCAAAGAGGCATACACGCGAACGTGCACGTCGCATGATACCCTCCACGATTCGAACCGGTCTTGTCGGGGAGGTTGAGGAGGGCACGGAGCACACGGACACGGTCATCGCCCTCATGAGGGTGTTCATGAAGGACGCCATCGTTGTGGCGGGTCGGTACACGTGCGCACAGGGTCGAAACAGTGTGAGTGGGGCGGACATGCAGCGGACACTCAAGTACTGCGCACGCACCTTTTTCCAGCGCGACGATAACGATCTGGCGGACGTTGTGCGTCGCGAACAGGAGGAGATGCAAAACGAGAGCACGGACGAGGAGGAGGAGAGCGAGGACGACGACGACGACGCGACGGACGAGGAGGACGAGGGTGAGGAGGACGAAACATACACGGGCGTTCCGGAACCCTCCGACGTCCAACTCGCGCGCAACGTGGACACGGTGGTGCAGCATTGGGACGCGTGGCATCCGGAGGATCCGGTACACGTCCTCATCAAACGCGCCATCGACAATACGCCGGTGCAGGAATGAGTGTGTGACATGTACCCCACATGAGTCGGGAAATAGAATGGTTGCCTGCACGCAAACGCAGTAGGAAACGATCGTCGCAAAAATCACGTTCTCGCTCGCCGATCACCGTCACGGCGTATGTACCGCTCTTCGCAACCCGTCGACGTTAATGCGTTCGACGGATCGTGGAAACAGGTTTCAACTAATGTTGGTGAGGTTACAGTAAGACATCGATCCGGGATCAAAGATCCCTGTCTTAGAAACCAGCCTTTAGAAACTCAGCGCTAGAAACGAGGCGAGTTTCTTGGGTGATGTACAACGGAATCTCCATTTTTTTCCACACTCCTACAACAAATGGACAACTTCTCGTGGCGCGACGTACGCGGACACCCGGACGTGCCCGACGGATCGTACGCGGGCGCCATGTTCGATCAACACAGTGTGGGGTGGTGCGGGTGCTGCTACATCGTCGCCGTGGTGCAGACGGTGGAGGACCGAGGGTACATTGTGAGTGGTGCGCGTCACCACATTGACATGCAGACGGTTGTCGACCACTTCAACACGTCGGCGGCGTCGGAGGACACTCTGTGGAACGCCTGCCATGGAGGGTACCCCACTCAGGTGGTGGAATGCCTCATTCGAGGCGCGTGCCCGATCGTGACCACCCAATGCAAACCCTGGAAGGGACACCCCTCACGGACGCACGAGACGCCGCTGAGTACCGTCCCGTTTCGAGTGACGGACGTGCAGCGCATCCCTACGCATGGTGTCATGGAGGAGATCTTTCGACGAGGTCCCGTCGTGTTGGAGATTGACGGACAAACGCTCAAGTCGGTAGATGACGAGGGCATCGTCACGGACCGTTCACCCAACATACCGAATCACGCCGTCTCCGTCGTTGGGTGGAAGAACACGACGCGCGCAGGTCCCTGCTGGATCGTGCGCAATTCGTGGGGTCAACATCGCGTCCCAAAGGCGATTCCTGACGACGTCATGTGTGTCGATGAGGATGGGAATCGTTGCGAGATCGAATGGGAGTACTGGGTCGGGGATCCGAAGTTTCCAGGGTTCTGTTACCTTCCCATGTCACTTCCCCTTTTTCAACTGTCGGACCCCTGGATCGTTCCGACCCTCGTGAGGGAGGGGTGACCGTCAACCGGGTTGGTTTCTACGACAGGGATCTTTGATCCCGGATCGATGTCGTACTGTACACGATTCCGAAACACCCCTACCCATACCAGTCACCGGGATCTGTATCCGATTCATTCTCTCCATTACGCCATCGTACTTAAAAAGGGATCACGCTCCTCACATCGACGCGAGGAACTCCTGAATCGTGCGCACGATCTCCTTCTTCTGCGTGTCGCGAGACGTCATGCACTTGGCCTTGATCGACTCCTCACGCCGTTTCAAGGTGACGCTCTCCGCACGAAGGTGCTCCACCTCCTCCTTGAGAGAGGTGATGATGCGCTTGTCCTCCTCCACGGCGGATCGCAGCAGCAGCGCCCGTTCCATATCAAGTTCCTCCCTCTCATTCTGGATCTTGAGTTCCAGGCGTGTAATACGCAGTGCTTCACAATGTGAGGCATATTCCATCTCCTGAATCTCTCTGCGGAGGTCGTCGTTCGTCTCCAAGGCGCGCGCATTGCGCACAGAGGGCTTCACTTTGCACTTCCCCTGGCATCCGACCACGAGGCACACCTCGGAGTCTGTGTTGCGGCGGTCGTGATGTTTCTTCCTCCACTGTGAGAACGTCTGACGCCTCTGGAAACACTCAGGGTGCGCTGTCGTCCCCGCGCACCGGTTCGAGCAGGTCGCAACAACTGCGACGTTGGCGTCGGTGACGTTGCACATGAGGCACTCCATTTTGTCTCTGTCCTTCTGTTTGGTACTGCTGGGCAATGTACCAAGGTCGTAACGGGTACATGTGCGTACCAATCGAAAAGGGAAACATGACCTGTGTGCGTCAGGGTAGTCTTGTGGAGATGCTGGACATGGACGGCAATGAACGGTTGCAAACGGTGGAGACGATTCAACCTGGAGACACGATACGGGATCCCATGAGCGGTCACGCCGTCACCGTCATCACCACTCTTTCTCATGAAACGGGTGGGTTGTGGCCCCTCGTGCAATACATGGGTCTCACCGCGGACTTGGCGCAGTTTGTTCACATTCCTGGACGCGGTTGGGCCACAGCTGGTGACGTCGGGACACGGTCCATACAGCTGTGTCCGCACATCTACTCGATTGTGGTGTCCAATGGAAAGATGGCACGCGTGGATGGCGTGACGTGTTGCGTCCACATGCCCACGGATTTGACTAACGGGGACACCGCCACACAAGATGGTCCTCTGTTTTTTGCGTGAAACCGGCACGTGTGCACAGTTTGATCCCAGCATCCAACACACCAGAGAGAGGAGCGACGTCGTCAAGAAGTGTCACGAACCATGTCCCGTACATTTGTATCGTGTAGCTTGCGTTTTCGATTAGATGTGTAAACCCAAGTCCGTGAAAAATCTTGTAACTCTCAGGTCTGCTGTTCCCCGCCAGACGTTTCTTAGAGTAACTCAAGGCGATGACACCCTTTGCCTTCTTCGTGATGGCGTATCGGTATGCGTGGAGCGCAAGAAGCTTTCCCACCCCTGCTGCCTCGGAAGAGACAAGGGTGTCGATGTACATAAAGTTGGATCGAAAGAAGGCATCCAGGGTCGCATCGTTGTCACCAGTCGACGCGGCGTCTGTGGAAAAGTTTGTTGTTCTCTTGAACTTGTACATGGTCATCGCACCCACCAACTTCGGATCGTCCAGCTTCTTCCGATGTGCATTAAAGGAGGTTTTCCATGCCAGGAAGAGACAACCGTTCCCTTTGGCGCCATCGAAGGTGTGTTCCGACGCGATTCCCTCGGCACTGGACAGAGGATCCACACCTTTGGACACGGCGCTCGTAAACGTCGTGTCCATCGAATAAATCGCATGGATGAGTGGATCGCGTCTGTCCGGGCAGTGGTCCATGGCCTTGATCCTGTTTGCCGCAGCCTCGTTGGGCGCTGCATCTCGCGCATCCAGTAGGGGTTTCAGAATTCGCAACAGGTACGATCCAGGAACCTTTTGAATCGCCACACCGGCCGCGGATTCCTGGAACTGGAGTGCGTCCTTGAAAATCTTCTGTCTCTTCTCCTTACTCTGTTCACTCAACATGAGTTGTGACGTGTTGAACTTGTGTGCGCATTTTTTTTACTGCGAATCAACAGGAAGGCACAGTATGTTGTCCACCATTCTCCCCACAATTCTCGCGTGGCACATGCAACCCGGATATGTTCGTCCTGTACGTCACTACCGCATCGCTCCCGAGTTTTGTAATTCTGTACGCGGGCATTTTTATGAGGATTGGTTCTTCACATGGCGCATGTTCTCATGCAGGGACATCGATACCATGATTCGACACGCATTCGACGCGTGGCAGTACAACTCGGAAACGGTCGTGTACGAGACGCGCAACGCATCCGGTGCAGACGTCGTCATAGGTACCGGATCAATGGGTGAACGTGCGTGGATCGCGTTCGCACGACGGTACACGTCCAGCAACAACGAGAATGAGATTCGAGTCGATCTGGACGCCTGTTGGTACACAGACCGACACTTTTGTCATTCCGTAAATCGAGACATTGTGCCGCTCTGCATAGGTCTTGGCCTCACATGGGGGGTGTTTCTCGTCATTGCGTTTCTGAACCTGTTGCGTCGCGCTAGTCCCCTTTATTCCGTTCCACGCCTCCTCGTATGGGTGGTCGTCATGGCGGTACCGACCCTGGCACTCGGTTCCCTCCTTCCGTGTCTGACGTGTCACGATTTCACCACCGTCGTCATTCATGAGGTAGGACACATTCTGGGATTCGGACATTCCGACGATCCCGCACAAACGTGCGGTTGCGGTGGCGAGGCGCATGCATGCACGTCACGGGAGGATACCGCATCGGTGATGCACAGCGTTGCGCAACGACGGAATACATTGTGTTTGTCACGGGACGACGTGGAGGGTGTGCGCAGCATATACGGTGGAGTCTGCGACGATCCCGTGTGGTGTTACGAGAGTCCCTCCACTACGGGGTACACGCGCGTGTCCACCGCGTTACTCTACTCCTTCATCGTCGCATCTCTCATCGTCTTCGTCCGTAACCGATTGAGCACCAGACACCAAACGCGCCCGGCGGCACCCCCTCCGACCCATCGGATCGAATTGTCTCGACCTCCACCTCGCGGACGCACAGCGCCGATGCCACATGCGAGGTCGATGCCGTCGCGGCGTGCTTCCATCAACAACCGAATTTGAGGACAGACGCACAACATGAGGGGACGCCCCGGTCGTCCCACGCTTGTCATTCCTCCACGCCGATCGCCACTGACGCACAAACGAGCTCTCAAAGTCGTCACGTACTGTGCACCCTCAGACGGAGTCGGAAGGGGACGTGGGACGTAGGCGATGTTCGTTTATCGCGAATGACATAACATTGCCATGATAGTTGAAAAAATGGACAGTGTTCCCGATGACGTGATAGAAATTGTTTTGCAGTACGTGTGCTCCTCTGAAACGTTTACCTTGGAAACCGGCTAGCTAGGGGACGAGTTTCTCGTCTCCGGTTAGAAACCGGCTGTGGCGATCTTCGATCGCTAACGGAACTTCGTTCCGACTGTGTCAGTCGGGTTGGTTTCTAAGACAGGGATCTTTGATCCCGGATCGATGTCTTACTGTACTCCATGATGCTATGGTGTTTCAACAGAGACCGCGACACATATTGCAAAATGCTATACGATTGTCGGCAGAGAGGGGAACCTCCTCGCCATTGACCTTGATCAAGACAAACGGCTTCTGTCTCGAGTTCGTGTATCCATTATTATCACACGGCATGTACAGCTTATTCATCCGAGTCGAAATATCGCATCGTAAAAAGGAGAATATTCCATCGTGTCCGTCACCGAGTTGGTGACTGCATTCCCCACATACGGGTACACATTCGTGGTGAGACTTCTTTAGCTCCCGCAAAAGATGGTCTTCTGTGCGATGCCAATGGCAGTAGTATCGAGTTTCGTTTTGCAATATGATTCGCCTCCCAAGTGCCGGACACCTGTCCACACAGCACCGATCAGAACGATCCCGGATTCCATCGGGTAACTGAGACATGTGTGCACGTTTGTGTTTGGTACGGGCAAGAAGGAGCCAAAAAGATGACGGTAACGGTAAAGAAACGACCTTTGTCCGTACCAACGAGAAAGATGCAACATTCGGATGTGTCCGTCATGGTGAGCATTGGCACATCCATTCGCACGATCGACGCTGCTACCACCCGGTTCCAGAGGTTGCGCACGAACGATGTCCTCGACGCGTACGCAAGTATCGTCTTACATGCGAAGATCTCCGATCCCAGCGACCACGCATCGTGCATCCATAGTCTTGCGCGGGGTCAGGGTGTCTCGGTCGTGCCTCGTAAGGAAGTGGAACAGCTGCGCAACCTCCTGGAACGTGATGGTCGTGTGGACGCACCCCCTTCCTGCATCTCCCTAGACGCAGAATGCTTCGATCCAAAGACGCACGCGCTGCTATGTACCGAACCGACCGTGGTGTCGTACATGGAGGACAACCCCGACCACATCTTGGGAACATGTGCCACCGTTGTAGCGCCTACGTTCAAGTCGGCACTGGTATGGTGGACGTGCGAGTGAGACAGACACAGGTGATGACCGTCGCGATTCCGTGTATGAGAACCGCCCTCTGCACCTCCGAAATGAGAGGAGACATGGGATCCTCCACGGACATTTCTACGTTGGGAAGAACGATGAGAACGCACGCCACGAGAGCGTAGACGATGTATTTTGTGTAACGTGTGTCCGATCGTGCACCGACCAGTCCGCACAATCCGAACGTGAGTGCAGTGAGCATGGACGGTTCCATGCGTACGCCCCGTTTTAACATGTTTGAAATATCACTGGTTGCGGTTTCTGTGGTCGTCGTATGCGTTTGCGTCAGAGGTCGCACGTCCAACCACCACACTAAAAACATCCACACCACAGACGGCCACACGCACGCAACGTCGGCACCCTGTGCAAAGGACGATAGCACGAGAGGCCATGATGTAGCGGTGACCGAACGCGCGGTGTGAAGGAATTGCTTGCGTCCCACCGCGTCGCGGGGTGGAAACGACGATCCCGGGGGTCGCGCGCGAAGGAAGGAAACGACCACGGCAATGGTACCGACGAGTGAAACTACAACACTCTGCTCCATGTTCCCTCTCATGCCCTAATTTTTTGTCACCACCTTGACTTGACACGGCGCAGAGGAGTGGACTCCAGTACCTGTTGCTGCTGTTGAAGAATCTGGGTATTCGCGATTCGATCCAGTTCATGTTGAATGTGTGTGCGTTCGATCTCGCACTCCATGCGCGAAATCTGTGCGTCGCGTCGCGTGCACTCGTGGCGGATGAGAGTCTCCATGGAATGAAAGAGACGCGTCATGGTGAGTGCAGAGTCCTTGTCCAATTCGTTGGACCCTGCAAGCTGGTTAACCTCCTTGCGAATGGTTTCGATGTCAGTAAGCGAGGTATCCTGAGACGTAGGAACCTTACGTTCGTCAGTCACCTGTACAGGCGATGGTCGTCGAGAGGGGGGTGGTGTGTCGGTCATTGTGTACAAGTGTGTGTCCTACTTTCTACATAGCCGCGAGACCGCACTTTTTTTTATGTAACACATGGTCAACAACACAAAACTCATGCCTCGCTCGTACACCCTTCGTTGCAAACGCGGGTCCGGAACTCGCTGGCACAAAACGTCTCAGACATGCAAGGAACCGTGCAAGGAGTCGCACGGTGCGGGACATCGTCGCTCGCCCAAGTCGCCGTATAGATGCATGAAGACGGGTGCGGGACGGAAGAAGTCGACGACGAAGTCGACGACGAAGTCGACCGACCGTGCCAAGAAGATGTACTCGGCGGGTAAGATCATCGCCGCGATGCGCAAGTACTCTGCAAAAAAGAAGGCGGCGTCGTCGTCGCTTCCCCACTTCACGAAAAAGGCATCGGGTCTGAAACTGCCCATCGGATCCAAGTTCACCACCGACTCGGGGACGTACAAGCGCGTCTCGAAGACCGAAAACTCCACGGGGATCGTCAAGCTCTAAGCATCCGCACGTGAATCGTTCGTAGCGTCCCTCCCACGCAACGCGTTGCACATCCTCCACAAAGTCGACCGGTATCGGTCGTTCATTTTTTGCAAAGAGTATGGACGTGGATCCTGTGTTGCACGCGTCGTTCCATCCAGTGTACGCGGCGAGGAGAGAGTTGTAGAAGGCGCACTCGCCACTTCGTGGGTGGTGTCGAAAGGCGGGAAGGCGCGGTGTTTGCGTCCACAAACCCGTCTCCGACCACCTCCAACTCATTCGATTCATGGCCATGATGCGTTCGGCGTCCACGCGTGTCGTCACTCCGAAGACGTCCTGCCACGAGCGTCCGATGGGAGAGGTCGAATCCGTCACGCCCGGAATCGTGCGCCGGTAGACCACTCCGTCGTCCAAGGCACACGCGACGTGCGGCCATCGTTGTTTTACGTATCGCGCGAGTCGACGGCTGTCCGTCAAGACTGTCTCGCCACCGGCCGCAGACGGACGCATGGCGTGAAACAAGAGATGAGTGGGACGTTTCGGAGCGTGTGCCAGTTCGTGATGAAAGGGTATGGTCGCATCACATGGAGCGTCGTTCGCCGTAAGGACTCCCTCCGTGACGCGCGTTCGAGGCGCGGCACCACCCACGTACGCAAAGTCGGGATCAGGCAGAATGGTTTGGAGGTACGTGGAGTCGTGCGCATCGGGAAACCCGCGCAAAAGAACCGCACCCGACACCAGACATGCAGTAAAGACGTTGGTGCGATCAACGACGGACGCGAGCGTGGGTAGAGATGCTGTGGGACGCAAGATGGGGATCTTCATGTGTTTCTTGATTGCATGTACAATTTCTGTTCACATCAAACGCGCGAACGGTGATGCACGAGCGTGGATCCTGGCGCGACGACGACTACATCCTGAGGGGAACGGCGAGGGGTGCCGTCACTGTTGACAAACCGGTCCCGCACTCGGTCGCACACGACGAGAATGGGGCCCGTAACGAAGACAAACCAGCACCAAACAGAACCGATCCCACACGGATACACCACGATGGCAAGCAGAAACGTCAAACTGAAGAGCGCGGCGTTGACGGACGCCCAAAACACGGGTCGCGCCTCCGAAACTACCAGGAGCGACGACACCAGGTACACGATTCCACGCGACACGTCCCAATACCGTAGGCTCAGGTGAGGACAGTCCTCGTTGGGCGCAATGGATGCAGACTTCGACCACACCTCGTCGAACTGCGTTGCCAACACCACCGCGTAGAGAAGGAGTGCGACATACGCGTAACGGAACTCACGGTACAGACCACCGAACCGAATCCCTAGGAGAAGCGCTATTGGTTGCGTGATGTTGAGCACCATCGCCAGACGACTGGCCGCGGAAATGTCGTCGTGTCCGGCATCCAATTGCAACCATACAATCCCCTCTGGAATCTGCATCAGGAGGGCGTACTGCCACGACCACACAAGAAGAGACGTCGGAGACTGTGTCCGACGGAGGAGCGCGTACGAGCCAAGGTTGAGCAGTGTGCCGACGACAAAGGTCACGAGAGAGGTAGTCGCACTCCAGCACATTGTGTTTGTACGTTGCGTACCAAAATAACGATCGCGTACCAACCTGAAAGACATGAAACATGATGTCGTGAAATCGTGGACCAGAGAGGAGGACAGGTCCATCATGAGCTCCGTTCCAAATCTTTCAGCGCTCACACTCAACCCCGAACCGTACGCAATCGATACGATCGTTTCATCAACGGGCGGAAACAAGGTGGCAAATTTCGGTGCCAAAAATGCGGAATGATCAAGCGGGGTCACGTATGCGGAGGAGGTGTACGCACACCCGACGACGATGATGTCCCTCTCCGTAGTCCAGTCATCGAGAAACCACCGTTTCCACCCTGGGTGGACACAGAGTTCCGACCCGAACCGGACGAAGACGTTACAGGCGACGAGGAAAACAAGGACGACGAGTTGTCGTTTCCGTGTCACCTGTCCTCCTGGTACACGGTGCACACCGCAAACGACATGGGATTCGAGGACGTCACGCATCCACCTCCTCATGTTCAAGGGTTTCCGTTTGCGACGTCTCTGCCGTGAGTTCCGGGAGCGATTCGAACGCCCGTTGTTGGTTTCTAAGACAGGGATCTTTGATCCCGGATCGATGTCTTACTGTACGTAGTACATGTAACCACAGTGTACTCTGTGTGCGGATCGAACGCACGTCCACAAGATACCTTCTTCGTTAGAGTTACGATTAAAAGTCTTGCGCTCTACCTACTGAGCTAACAGAGCATGATACTAGGGACTGAAACATTTACCATCGTTTTGAACGAACCCTTTCCTACTGGCGCGGAAGGCCGAAGACTCCCCCCCTGAGGATGCGATTGAGATGCCGCTCGTGCTGTTCGCGACGAAATGTTTGGTACGGCGAAGGTACCAAACAAAAAGAGATGACAATGGAGGAGCAGATGAGCATCACGACACGCTCGTCTCGGTGGAAAATCGGTGGACCCGAACAGGCGGTACCGGAGCACACCTTTCACGAGACAAATGGGCTCCCCTCGGTGACCGAGCGTTCCTCCCCTGCATGTCTTCTGAAGTCGGAGCGCCGCGTCCAGGTATGGTTTCAAAACCACCGACAGCACGGGATGTTTGCCGAGGACACGAAGACGATCGCATCGCTCAGCATGAACACCATCATCCTCCTCTGCATCTACACTCGTCTCCGTCCCGACGTTCCGTACGACTCGATGGCGCGTCACGTCTCCAACGTTTTAACTACCGCGGGAGATCAGGCGGATGCCCTCGTTCGACATCACACCTACACCTTTATCGTCATGGAGGCGCGCAGGATCCAGTCGGACACCGTCGACAAGGACGATGCCGTCTACATTGCCACCACCGGTCTCATCATGAGGGTTGCGAACGTACTGGGTGTGATTTGCTAGTCACAAAAGGGTATGTTGTTGGTCGATTCGACTTTGTACCCTACACTGGTTCGCCTGTCGGTCATGTCAAGGTCACCGACGTACACCTCATCATTATTCACGAGACGATCCCCATTCAAGATCAACTGGATCGGAACCTGTTCCTCAAACAACGTGTGTACGAGTGTCTGCACTTGAGCTATATGAGTGTCGTTCACGAATGTATTGTCTCCCGCCACTTGTGTGGAGAGCAGAACCAACATCCCTGCTATATTTTTCTGCTCTTCTGTCCCGCGAGCTTCAATCGCGTTTAATTCGTCGACGGTCATGTGCATAAGACCATTACACATTTCCCTAAATTTGGACCCTTGAGCAATCGCTCTCACACGACTGTAGAACAACTGCATCAACGTGAGTATGACGAATACGTCCGACGCATCACGCGGGACATACAGGTAGTTCGTTGTATACAACAATTTATCACCGTCGGACACCTGTACTCCGTTGTTTTCTACAAACGTACACATGTAATGCATGGCAATGGTAGCACACACACCAGGCATGGTAAACAACTTTGTAGAGATATCTGGGAACAACTTCTTCATCAGTGATACAATTTTGGAGTCCTTACCAATGGCAAAATTCAGAGCAGGGACAGGTTGGAAATTGATTTGTTTGCCAACGAAAACATGGTCGATTGCCTTCAAAAGAGGGTCCTCTTTATTTCGAACAATACATGGAGCGTGGACGGTCACATTCACGACACTTTCAAGTGCATTAACGTTGCTCTGTATTGCCTGAATCTTTGATTGCATGTATGTATTTAAAGTGAGCGCGAACTCATCCTTTTGTAAATCCGGTTTCGGTGAGATCGTTAGTCCGAGACGAAATGTGAGTCGTTTTTGAATGTCGGAAACTGTCTTCATTCTGGCCAGACGAGGGTTGTTTAGACGCGGACGGTTCGGTGTGAATGCCATACCACTCACGCCGTCGGAGTCAAGTGAAAGTTCGGTGTACACTGCACTCATCTTAGGCTCGTACACAATAGGCACTGTGTCACCTGACTGTATTTTTACGGCACGCCGTATCGCCGGCATGCATTTTTTTGTCACCTCTTTACAAAACGTCATGTTACACTCAATCACAAACTCATTGTACTCTGCTATTGCTTTGTAAATATCTAGAGGTTCATTATCCTCCTGAGTCTCTATGATTGGTGAGTCGGGTGACACCATGTCCCAGTCCTTCACCGTTAAAAGCCGTCGCTTCCTCTTCGCGGGTCGTTTCGCTTTGAGCTCAGATATTATGGTGTAACAGGCGTCCAAATCTGGAACCATTACATTCATTGTGATATCAATGTCCATCGTGAGATTTCCATCGACAATGGCCGTACGACCATTTGGATCGTAAACGTACACATTGTCATTATTGACCTCGTAATATACGATATGCCCGCCTGATTTCTCATTGTACGATAATAAGCCTGCGTTCACAGCGCCTTTGACCGGTTTCTGTATCTTCGTGGCGGTTACGTCGCCGTGTGCGTCAATCGTGACATTTACTGTAGGTAATACCCGTTTTAATACGTGTTTATTTCGGGGCATCGTTTTTTTATACGAGTCTAAAAATGCCTCGCTCCAGACCGGATATGGAAGTAGTACGAACAATGGAAGTTTATATGTCAGGAATCGGTCTACACGACCCTTTCCCATGGATGGTGTAAACGGCGACGCCGACATCCGATTTTCCTTGTTCACCCCTTTGGGAGCAGGGGTATTTGCTCTGGTAGCGGTAGCAGGAGTCCCTGGCGCTCTGGTAGTCCCTTTCGCTTTGGAAGCAGGAGTCCCTGGCGCTCTGGTAGTCCCTTTCGCTTTGGGAGCAGGAGTCTTCGGCGCACCAAACAGCACCTCAGTATCGCGCATGTCGAAGTATTGCTTATTGGTACATCAAAATAATCACAACCGGTACCAACCACACAGAGCGTTTGAAAAAAGGGTGAACAATGTCCGACATCGCCAAGCGTCAGAAGGTCGTGCACCTCACCCCCGCGGAGCAATGCCGTCAGCGTCCGGACATGTACATCGGGTCCGTTGCAGAGACCACCTTCGTCGTCCCCACCTTTGGAGAGACGGAGGTGGTCATGAAACCCATTCCCTTTCGCCTCGGCTTTCTGTCCCTCATGAACGAACTCAGCACCAACGCACTCGACAATCAGCACCGTCCAGGCAACATGACCTACATCTCCATCAAGTGGGACGGCGCCGCACTCACCGTCGAGAACGACGGCGCGACCCTCTCCGTACTCAACTCCGTGGAAGGACAACCCGAACTCCTCGTGGCGTTCGGGTGGATGCACTCGGGCACCAACTTTGATCAAGAGGACACCGGGAAGAAGGCAAACAAGTACACGGCAGGACGCAACGGAGTAGGAGGCAAGGCGTGTCTCGTCTTCTGCAAGTCGTACGAAGTGACGGCGTGCAACGTCGATGAGGGCAAGGAACTCGCCATCAAGTGGAAGGAGGGGTATCAGTCCACGCCGCAACTCTCCAAGGTCAAAGAATACAAGGGAGACAAGAACAAGACGCGCGTCGTGTGGACGCCAGACCTCACCGTGCTCGGTACCGCCGACGGAGGTCTCCCCGACCACATGGACCTCGTCTGCTCCTTTCTCGCACACAATGCCTCCCTGTGCGCCAACGTGGGAGTCACCGTCAAGTACAATGGGAAACAGGTCAAACCGCGCGCTCCGGAACAGTTTTGCAAACTGCTAGGCGCGACGACTCCACTCGCAACGTGCAACGTCACCAACGCAGACGGAATCGAAGTCCTTCGTCTCTGCGTCGGTGTCCGCGCCACACCACTCGCCGAACCGGAACCGGGTCTCACGTACGCATTCGTCAACTCCACACCTTGTCCCAATGGAACGCACGAGACCATGATCCTGCGCAAGGTGTGCGACGCACTGGACGAGATTGCGAAGAAGAAGCGAACGGGAGGGGTCGACGTGCACATCACTCCCGCCTTTCTCCGCAAGCATACCATCATCGTCGCGACCGTGCTTGTGGACAATGAACGCTTCACCGACCAAACCAAACGCATTCTGGACACACCCGTCAAGGACTATGGGTGGAAGTGGGGCGACGTTCCGGAGGCGTTCACGTCCGCACTCGCACGCGCTCCCTTTATCGAACGCGCCGTCGAACTCGCCAAGCAAAAGGAACTTCTGGACGCTTCCAAGTCGACAAAAAACACAAAGAAGAACGCGCCTACAGACAGCAAATACGAACCGGCCCAGAAGAAGGGAACGCCGCAATCGACACTCATCGTCTGTGAGGGAGACTCCGCCGCCAACCTGGTCCGCTCCGGTCTCAGCGTCATCGGACGCAGATACTACGGATTGTACCCATTAAAGGGCAAGTTTCTCAATGTGCGCGGCGTCAAACCGGGAGACATTGTCCAAAACAAGGAGGCGATGACGCTGTTGCGCATTTTGGGAATCCAAATGGGAGTCGAGTACGACGACGCCATGGTTCGCAAACTTCCGTACCAACGCCTCATGGTCATGGCCGATCAGGACGTGGATGGAGCGCACATTGCAGGACTCGTCTACAACTTTGTGGACGTCGTTGCTTCCTCTCTGCTCGCCAAGCATCCTGACTTCATGTACCGCTTCGCAACCTCCCTCATCCGTGTCTCCGTCGATAAGACGCAGATTGGGTTCTACTCGCAAACCGAGTACGACAATTGGGTGACGGAGCGGCGCGCACAGGGTCTGGGCATCGGAACGTGCAAGTACTTCAAGGGGTTGGGTACCTCCTCTGCCGCACAGGCCAAGGAGTACTTTCGCAATTTGTCGGACAACATCATCGTCATGCGTCACAGCGGCGAAGAGTGCGCCAATGCACTGGATATGGCGTTCAACAAGAAACGCTCCGACCACCGCAAGGAGTTTCT
>Ga0209709_10000359_pt1 | contig 43136 bp, 44 predicted proteins | sample ArcticOcean_MG_C_2_FD_187435 | JGI IMG/M metagenome (GOLD analysis project Ga0209709, IMG submission 187435) | Marine microbial communities from western Arctic Ocean - ArcticOcean_MG_CB4_136 (SPAdes) (version 2) | ecosystem: Environmental > Aquatic > Marine > Oceanic | place: Arctic Ocean... | reverse complement strand
GGATTAACAAAAAACTTACCTCTATCTTGTAATTTATCTATTGAATAAGGAATAGCTTTACCTTTTTCCATAGAAACTAGTGACCCATTTTGTCTTTCTGGAATACCCCCTTTTACTGGTTTATACTCCTTAAACCTATGAGTCATTATCGCTTCTCCAGCTGTTGCAGTAAGCAACTGGTTTCTTAAACCAATTATTCCTCTAGAAGGAATAATAAATTCACATATCATTCTTTCACCTTTAGAAACCATACTTAACATTTCTCCTTTTCTTAGAGAAACCATTTCTACTGCTCTTCCTGAAACTGTCTCAGGTAAATCAATTGTCATTTCTTCAAAAGGCTCACATTTTTTACCGTCAATTTCTTTAATAATAACTTGAGGCTGTCCAATTTGCAACTCGTAACCTTCTCTTCTCATTGTTTCAATTAAGACTGATAAGTGTAAAACACCTCTACCAAAAACCATAAATTTATCAGCACTATCAGTTTCACTTAGCCTAAGAGCTAAATTCTTTTCAAGCTCTTTAAATAATCTATCTTTAATATGTCTTGAAGTAACAAATTTTCCGTCTTTTCCAAAAAACGGAGAATCATTTATAGTAAATAGCATACTCATCGTAGGCTCATCTATACTAATAGTCTTAAGTCCCTCTGGATTTTCAATATCAGCGATAGTATCTCCGATTTCAAAATTATCTAACCCAACTATAGCACATATATCTCCAGCTTGAACCTCATCAACTTTAACCCTACCTAATCCTTCAAAAACATGTAATTCTTTAATTTTGGATTTAACTATAGATTTATCTCTTTTAACTAAAGAAACATTCATGCCAGTAGCTAATTTGCCTCTTTGAAGTCTTCCAATTGCTATTCTTCCAGTAAATGAAGAGTAATCTAAAGATGTAATTAACATTTGTAAACTACCTTCTTTAATTGTTGGAAAAGGAACGTGTTCTAAAACCATATCTAGTAATGGCTCAATATTTTCTGTTACATTTTTCCAATCTTCACTCATCCAGTTTTCTTTAGCTGAACCGTAAACAGTTGGAAAATCTAGTTGCCATTCTTCAGCACCTAACTCAAACATTAAGTCAAATACAGATTCATGAACTTCTTCTGGAGTACAGTTCTCTTTATCAACTTTATTTATAACCACACATGGTTTTAACCCTAAGTCCAAAGCTTTTTGTAATACAAATCTAGTTTGCGGCATAGGCCCTTCAAAGGCATCAACTAAAAGCAGGACACCATCAGCCATATTTAAAACTCTCTCTACCTCACCACCAAAATCAGCGTGACCAGGAGTATCAATAATATTAATTTTTGTATCCTTATAAACGACAGATACATTCTTGGAAGTAATTGTAATTCCTCTTTCTCTCTCTAAGTCATTATTATCTAAAATCAAATCACCCTTATTCTCATTCTCTCTAAACAACTCGCAATGAAACATAATTTTATCAACTAAAGTTGTTTTCCCGTGATCTACGTGGGCAATAATTGCAATATTTTTTGTTTTAGACATGACTAAATATTAAAATTTGTGCAAATGTAAGCTATATTATTATCATAAGAAGAATAAAAAAATATTTATACAGGTATTAAAAAAGCAGTAACTTTGTATAAATAATTTTTTTTTGACAGTTATGAATATTCCAAAACTTAAACATTTAGATTCAAACAACTTTATTCTTATTGCAGGTCCTTGCGCTATAGAAGGGGAAGAAATGGCATTTAAAATTGCCGAAAGAATTTTAAGTATATCTAATAAATATAATGTCCCTTTTATTTTTAAAGGTAGCTTCAAAAAAGCGAATAGAAGTCGATTGGATAGTTTTACAGGAATTGGAGATATTAAAGCTTTAAATATATTAAAAAAAGTTTCTACACGTTTCGATATCCCTACAATTACAGATATACATGAGGCTAAAGATGCTGAATTAGCTGCAAAATACGTAGATGTTTTACAGATACCTGCTTTTCTAGTAAGGCAAACTGACTTAGTTGTTGCAGCTGCTAAAACAGGTAAAACAATAAACCTTAAGAAAGGTCAATTTATGAGTCCTGAAAGCATGAAACATGCTGTTCAAAAAGTTAAAGACTCTAACAATAACAATGTACTAATTACAGATAGGGGCACAATGTTTGGTTACCAAGACATGATAGTTGATTTTAGAGGGATTCCTACTATGAAATCTATTGCTCCAACAATACTAGATGTAACACATTCACTACAGAAACCTAACCAAACAAGTGGAGTTACCGGAGGAGTTCCTGAAATGATAGAAACAATTGCCAGAGCTGGAGTTGTTAACAACATAGATGGTTTATTTATTGAAACACATTTTGATCCTAAAAATGCAAAAAGTGATGGAGCTAATATGTTAGATTTAAATCTACTTGAGGGCTTAGTTTCTAATTTAGTTGAAATCAGAAAAACAATAAATAACTTTTAGTCTTTTACCTTTCCAGTAAAAACAGAAATCTTTGAGTTGATTGGATTACCACTTGCTCTTCTGAAAGCTACAACTTGACCAGAATGCCATATAGCGTCTTCGATTGGGCCATTAATAAGGTTCCATAAAGGATATTCACTTTTTCCATTACTTCCATTAAAAATAATTTTTAACTCTGATAAGTCATTAGATTTAGAGACGATTTCTGATGACCGCTTAATATTTAATAAAGTATTCTCTCTTAGAGACTTATAGTCAAAATCTGTATTGCTTTTTGATTCATTTGGTTTATTTAATACTGCATTCAAAATCATCAAAGACAAAGAATGTATATGTCTTATTGTTTCCAATGTAGATCTAGAATCCTTGGATATTTTAAAATCTAAATCCTTTTTTGTCAATCCTTCACTGGCCCAGTAATATCTAAAACCTAAACCATCTATCATTCTGGACATTATATTTACCGAAGAATAGATGTCAGGATATTCTGAGATTTGATAATAAGGAATTTCCATTTTTGATTGTGAAAAAGTTAGTTGAGTAAATACTAAAAGTAAGAATACTTTTTTCATAAATATATAAATTTTATTTCTTGATACCATACTTATCAATCAAATACACGAGTGAGGTCATCGTAGCTGCACCTAATTCAAGTTCTCTTTTATTAACCGCATCAAATGTGTCATTTGGAGCATGATGGTAATCAAAATACCTTTGGGAATCAGGCTTAAGTCCTGACAAAACATTTGTTTTAGTTTTTAGTGGCCCTATGTCTGCACCACTGCCTCCTAATTCAAAAAAATGTATTAAATAAGGCTTAAATAAATTCTTCCAAGATAATATTTGATCAAAATTTGATTGATTGCAATCAAAGTAAAACCCTCTAGGTGTAAAGCCACCCGCATCACTTTCCAGAGCAAAAATATGATTTTCACTTTTTCGAGCTGCTATTTCCGCATACTTATTACCACCTCTTAAACCATTTTCTTCATTCATGAACAAAACAACCCTAATAGATCTCTTTGGTTTAATCCCTGAGGCCTTCAATAATCTTAAAACTTCCATAGACTGAACACAACCAGCTCCATCATCGTGGGCACCATCACCAAGATCCCAAGAATCTAAATGACCCCCAACTACAATATATTCATTTGGAAATTCACTTCCAGTAATTTCTCCAATGACATTATGAGATAAAACATCCTTTAATTGCTTGCAGTTTTGTTTGAAGAAAAACTGGATATTATTATCAAGCTTAACCATACTACTTAGTAAATCTGCATGTTTTGTGCTAATAGCTGCTGATGGTATTCTGTTTTCTGGATTTATGTCACCATAACTCATAGAGCCTGTATGAGGTAAATCATCTATTCTGAGGTTCATGGATCTAACTATAACAGCTGCAGCACCATATCTGCTAGCTTCCATTGCTCCTGAATACCTTTGATCAACACATCCTCCATAGGATTCAAATGTGTTAATTAAAGAACTATTCATTGGTCTATTAAAAAAAACTATTTTGCCTTCAATATTATCCTTACCTAATTTCTCTAAATCTTCAACTCCAGATACTTCAATAATTTTAGCTTTAATACCTGTAGGTGGTGTAGAAATTGAACCTCCTAAAGCACAGATGTTAACTTTAATAGTATTACCAGGGCTAATTTCTATATAAGCAAATTCAGGAATCCCTCTCACCCATTTTGGAACCATAACAGGTTGTAACCAAACTTTATCTAAACCAAGAGTTTCTAGTTCTTCTTTTGTCCAGATTACCGCCTTTTCAGCTCCTAAAGACCCAGAAAGTCTACTACCAATATTGTTTGACAAATGATCCAACCAATTATAACTTTGACCATCAGTTAGTGAATTTGAATAAATATCAGAAATAACCTCTTCATCTGTTTGTGAAAAAATAAAAAATGGAGATAACAATAAAATAAGTGTGATATAATTTTTCATGAAAATATTAATTATTTATTAGAATACTCTATGACATTATTTTCTGAAATCTTTGTCTCATCCCCTAAAATAATTAATCTTTCCACAACATTTCTAAGACCTCTAATATTACCCGACCAATCATAAGATTTTAATAAATTTATGGCATCCTTAGTGAATGGTTTATTTACAATCCCCTGAGATTTAGATATTTTATCAGAAAAATAATTAACCAATAAAGGGAGATCATTAATCCTGCTATTTAAAGAAGGTACTTTAATCAAAATTACCGCTAACCTATGAAATAAGTCTTCTCTAAAATTACCTTTATATATTTCCTTTTTTAAATCTTTATTAGTGGCAGCCACAACACGAACATTGATCTTAATATCTTTTTGAGCGCCTACTTTTTGAATAGAATTAGATTCTAGTGCTCTTAAAACTTTAGCCTGAGCGGATAAACTCATATCTCCAATTTCATCTAAAAAAATTGTTCCATTATCAGCAGCTTCAAATTTTCCTGTTTTATCTTTATTTGCACCTGTAAAAGAACCTTTTAGGTGTCCAAATAACTCACTTTCGATTAGTTCATTTGGAATTGCTGCACAATTAACCTCAATTAATGGAAAAGAAGATCTTTTACTTTTTTGATGTATCCAATGAGCTACCAGCTCTTTACCGGAACCATTGGGACCAGTAATTAAAACTCTAGCCTCTGTTGGAGCTACTTTGTTAATAAGAGTCTTTACTTTGTTTATACCCTCACTATCTCCAATCATTTCGTAGGAAATATTAAGTTGTTTTCTTAGACGGATATTTTCCACTATTAATTTCTTATTATCTAAAGCATTTCTTACAGCAGTAAGTAGTCTATTTAAATCTGGTGGTTTAGAGATATAATCAAATGCTCCTAATCTCATTGTTTCTACAGCAGTATCTAAATCTCCATGGCCGGATATCATTATAATCGGTGTTTCAGGTTTAATTCTTTTGGCATATTCTAAGACCTCAATTCCATCCTTTTTAGGCATTTTAATATCACATAGAATTAAATCAATTTCATTGTTCTTTATATAATCAATAGCTTCTAGTCCATCGGGAGCCTCTGAAATAATAAAGTCACTATTTTCTTCTGCTAGAATTTTGATCAAAACTCTACGAATTGCTATTTCATCTTCTACAATTAATATTTTAGACATATCTTAATATTTTAACCATTTAAATAAATCTTTGTAGCTCGGCTTTTGACCATACATAAGTATACCAACTCTATATATTTTCGCAGCAAACCAAACACATCCAAAGAAAGTAATTATTAATATTGATAAAGAAATGATTTGTTCAATTATTGGAACTCCATAAGGAATTCTCATCATCATAACTATAGGGGAAGTAAAAGGAATATGTGAAAAAATTGTAGGAATAGTTCCACTTGGATCTTCTGAGACAGTTAACATACCTACGTAGAGTGCAATAACTAGAGGAATGCTAATAGGTAACATAAATTGATTTGAATCGGTTTCGCTATCAACAGCTGCGCCTATAGCAGCAAATATAGATCCATATAAAAACAACCCTGATATAAAAAATAATACAAATGCAATTAAAATATTTAAAAGAGGTAGGTTAAAAATAGCCGCTAAACCTGACTGAAGTCCAGAAGCAAACTGAGGATCATTTAAATCTACAGAATTTAACTCTGAAGCGGAAACACCCATAAATGAAGAAGCTAAAGCTGATATAATTAATGATAAAATAATCCATATAAATATCTGAGTAAAAGCAACTAAAGATGTTCCAATAATTTTACCCATCATTAATTGGGTTGGTTTAACAGAAGAGATTATAATTTCAACAATTCTACTTGTTTTTTCTTCTAAAACACTTCTCATTATAGTACTTCCATAAATAAAAACAAACATATATAATAACATCCCTAAAATCAGACCAAATACCATCTTGGCTACGCCATCACTCTTTGTTGTTTCTTCACCATCAAAGCTTTCTTGAAATAAACTTAAATAAATTTTAGATTCCTCTATTTTATTTAGATCTAAACCAATACTAGTGTAGTTTAGATTAGTTAAAATTTTCTCTAGTTTTTTTTCAATAGTTCTAATCATTGTAATAGATGGAGCCTCTTCAGAAATAAATTTAATAGATTCTGATAATGCTACATAGTCAATATCAGTAGTGTTTTCAATCTCTGGTATAAAAATCAAACCATAATCATTTCTTTCTTTAGATATCTTTTTCGCCTGTTCTTGATCTAAATCATTCAAAAAAGAAAATTCAATTGTTTCGGAGCTTAATAATGAATTTTCAAAGACCCCTGAATTATCTGAAACAGTTATGTTTTTAATACTATCATCATTAACACTCATTAGATAAAAAACAAATAGAGATAACCCTCCAAATAATAAAGGAGTTAACAAAGTCATTAGTAAAAATTTCTTATTCTTTACCTGGGTTACGTATTCTCTTTCAATAATTAATCTAGTATGGTTCATTATTTTTGATTATTTATAGTTTGAATAAAAATATCATTTGCACTTGGAACAACTTCCATAAAATGATTTACTTCAGCATTAGAACTAAGAAAATTTAGTAACTCATTAGAAGTTTGATTAGATTCTAGAGTTATGTTTAATTTTAGTTCTTTACCTAAAGATCTAAAGCTTGCATCGACAGAATTAAACTTAGAACTTATTAATTGTTTTAAGACACGTTGCTCATTACAAACTAAACCAACTTCGAATGTGTTGGTTTTATATTGTCTTTTAATCTCGTTTAAATTACCATCTAAAACTTTGTTAGACTTATGAATTAAAGCAATATGATCACAAAGTTCTTCTACAGATTCCATTCTATGAGTTGAAAAAATAACTGTTGAACCTTCATCTCTAAGTTGAAGAATTTCATCCTTAATAATATTCGCATTAATTGGATCAAAACCTGAGAAAGGTTCATCAAAGATTAATAAACTAGGCTTATGAAGTACGGTAACGATAAATTGTACTTTCTGAGCCATCCCTTTAGAAAGTTCGATAATTTTTTTATCCCACCAATCACCTATTTCAAATTTATCAAACCAGTATTTTAATTGCTTTTTAGCATCTAACCTACTCATGCCTTTTAGTTGGGCTAAGTAAAGAGCCTGTTCACCTACTTTCATAGACTTATACAAACCTCTTTCTTCAGGCAAATAACCTATCTCTCTAATATGGCTTGAGTTAAGAATTTCACCATTTAACATCACCTTTCCAGTATCTGGAATAGAAATTTGATTAATTATTCTAATAAGAGTTGTTTTTCCAGCTCCATTAGGTCCAAGAAGACCAAAAATACTCCCTTTTGGAATATCTACCGATACATTATTCAACGCTTTGTAATTACCAAAATTTTTTGATACAGAATCTATACTTAAAAAGTTGTTCATAGAAATTATATAATTTTAAGCTACAAATATAATATTCTAAAACTAGCTAATTGATTGTTTTCAGATAAAAACTCTAGGAGAACATATCTTTTACTGTATCAAAAAAAGATTTATCACTCTTTTCTGGCTTTGGAGTAAAATGCTCATCTTCCTTCATTGATTCAAAGAAATTCTTTTGATTTTTATTTAGTGTCTTAGGGGTCCATACATTAACATGCACTAACAAATCTCCAGAACCATATCCATTTATACTAGGAATGCCCTTATTTCTTAATCTTAAAATTTTACCTGATTGCAATCCTGGTTCAATTTTAATTCTAACTTTCCCACCAACTGCATCAATTTCTTTAGAACCACCTAAAACTGCATCTGGAATACTAACATACAAGTCATAATGAAGATTATCACCTTCACGCTGTAATTTGTCATGTGAAAGTTCTTCAATAACTACTAGTAAATCCCCACATATACCATTACCAGGCGCATCATTTCCTTTTGAAGAAACTTTTAATTGCATTCCATCAACTACCCCAGCAGGGATCGGAATCTGCACAGTTTCTTCTTTAAGCATAAGTCCTTGCGAATCTGAACCCTTAGGTCTATTACTCAAAGTTTCACCTGCACCTCCACAACTATTACAAGGCGCGGAAGTTTGCATTCTACCTAAGATAGTATTTGCTATTCTAGTCACTTGTCCAGAACCATTACAGGTAGAACAGGTACTAAAAGTACTGCCAGGTGCTTTAACTTTTCTTTTAACCTTAATTTTTTTCTCTACTCCATTTACAATTTCCTCTAAAGTTAGACTAACCCTTACTCTTAAATTACTTCCCTTAACTGTTCTTTGTCTTGAGCCTCCTCCGAAACCACCAAAACCACCTCCAAAAACATCACCGAATTGGCTAAATATGTCATCCATATTCATGCCGCCACCACCAAATCCAGCTCCTCCATTTTGAAAAGCTTGATGTCCAAACTGATCATATTTCGATTTTTTATCTGCATTACTTAATATTTCATAAGCTTCAGCTGCTTTCTTAAATTTTTCTTCTGCAGATTTATTATCTGGATTTTTATCAGGATGGAATTTAATCGCCATCTTTCTATAAGCTTTTTTAATTTCTGCGCTAGTTGCACTTTTACTTATGCCTAATGTCTCGTAGTAATCTTCTTTCATGTTATTTACCTATTATGACTTTTGGATATCTAATTACTTTTTCGCCTAATTTATAACCCTTCTCAATCACATCAATAATTTTTCCCTTTAAGTCATCAGACGAAGCAGGAATTTGAGTAACCGCCTCGTGGTCATCAGCATTAAAAGAATCACCTTTATTTACCTCTATAACTTTTAATCCTTTTGATTTTAATGTGTCAAATAATTTATTTTGAATAAGAGAAACCCCTTTGTAAATTTCATCTTCTTTGTTTTTGATGATTTCTTGATTAGCTCTGTCAAAATCATCCATCACTGGAAGTAATGAAGTCATCAATTCCTGACCTGCTGTAGAAAACAATTCTATTCTTTCTTTAGTAGTTCTTTTCTTGTAATTTTCAAATTCAGCAAACAATCTTAAAAACTTTTCTTTTTCTTTCTGAATATCATCTACTTCATTGTTCTCTAAATCTATTTCTTTAGATTTTGTCTTGTTATTTTCTTTTTTGACTTTGGTATTTTTTTTACTCATTTTAATTAATTAATATTTGGTATATACATGATATAGCAAAAGTACTGCCATTAATTAAATAATGTCAAAATGTCATCAATTATTTTAATAAATCAAGTATAGCTTGATCGAAATAGTTAAACTTAAATTTGAATTTAGATTTAATTAATTTTTCACAGGATACATTTTGACTTTCAAAAATTATTATATGCATTTCACCTAGCAATAAACTCATCATCCACTTTTTTAAATTTGGAAAGATTAAAGGTCTATTTAAGAATTTAGCAATCTTTATTGTGAAATTTTTATTTGTAACTGGGTTTGGAGATACTCCATTAAAAATTCCATTTAAATCATTTTTTAGAATATGATAAAAAATATTAGAAATATCTTGATAATGAATCCAAGATTGCCATTGGCTACCATCTCCAAAGAGAGAAGCAAAGCCATAGTTAATAGTAGGTAAAGATTTTGATAATATTCCACCATCTCTAGAAAGTACTAAGCCAATTCTAACTATTGCCACATTAATTCCTAAATCTTTGAAAGAGTTAACAACTGACTCCCACTGACAAACAACCTTACCTAGAAAAGAATTACTAATTAAACTCTCAGTTTCATTATAGACTTTATGAGTAGAACTAGGGTAGATTCCAATTGCACTAGCAGAAATAATTTTTTTTATTTTTATTTTATTTTGAGAAATTGAGTCCTTTAATAAATTTAAAGATTTAATTCTACTGTTAAGAATATCAAGTTTATTAGAATCTGTCCACCTTTTTGCGATATTTGAACCAGATAAATTAATAATAGTATCAACATTTTTAAAACATTCCAAATTAATAATACCCTTTTCAGGGTTCCAATAATAACCCTTAATTTTCGTAGAATATTTTATTTGTGATTTCCTGGTTGTTAAATAATTAACTGCAAATCCATTACTTAGTAAATCACTAGTTAATTTTTTACCAATTAATCCTGTTGCACCTGTAACTAATATTTTCATTTAATTCTTTCTTTTTAAAAAAACTAAATTAAAAATTTCAATACTATAAATGTGTTTTTTTTAATATTAATATTACGTAAATTTGACCTCTAAATTATTTGGGCATGAGTGAGATTATAAAAATTAATAAAATAAGTAAAACTAGAATTGACAATGTAGATTTTAGCACTTTAACTTTTGGTTCTGTTTTTACAGATCATATGCTAGAATGTGATTTTATTAATGGCAAATGGCAAAAACCTGTTATTAGACCATACGGACCCCTAAAAATAGATCCGTCTGCAAGTGTCTTTCATTATGGTCAAGCAATTTTCGAAGGAATGAAAGCTTATAAAGATGATAAAGGAAAGGTTTGGTTATTCAGACCTGAGGATAACTGGGATAGATTTAATAAATCATCGGTAAGATTAGCTATTCCTGAGATACCTAAAGATTATTTTGTTAAGGGAATTAAAGAATTATTAAAATTAGATATTGATTGGATAAAAAAAGATGAAGGATCTGCTTTGTATATTAGACCATTTGTCATCGGAAATCAACATGCTATTCAGGCAGCCCCATCAAATACCTATAAATTCATGATTATATGCTCACCATCTGCACCTTATTATCCAGGTGGAGTTAAGGTTATAGTAGCAGATAAATTTAGTAGAGCTGCTAGTGGTGGTGTAGGTTATGCAAAAGCAGCTGGAAATTATGCAGGACAATTTTACCCAACTAATTTAGCTAAAGAAAAAGGGTTTCAACAAATTATATGGACTGATGCAAGTGAGCATAAGTATTTAGAAGAAGCAGGAACAATGAACCTGTTTTTTAGAATTAACAATACTCTAATTACTACTCCAACAAGTGATACAATATTAGATGGTATTACAAGAAAGAGCATTATTCAACTATGTAAAGATTCTAACATAGATATTCAAATTAGAAAGATTAGTGTTGATGAGCTAAAGGATGCAGCAAAAAATAATTCTTTGAAAGAGATATTTGGAACAGGTACAGCAGCAGTTGTCAGCAAAGTGATAGGTTTTGACCACTTAGGCGAGTATTTTGAGTTGCCAGATATTGAAAATAAATATGCTGATCAATTAAAAGAAAAGTTAATTTCTATACAAACTAACAAAGCGATTGATTTACACAAATGGACTGTTTGTATAGACGATTAGGAATATAATATTTTTGAAATGTTAGGTTTAAAGTAATTAGGTCCCTTTAACACTTTACCATCTTTCCTAAATATAGGCTGACCGTCTAATCCTAACTTACTCATATTACTTCTCTGTATTTCATTAAATACATCATCAATTTTATCTTGCAAACCATGCTCAATAATGGTTCCACATAAAATATATAACATATCACCCAAAGCATCAGCTACCTCAACTAAATCTCCATTGTTAGCAGCTTCTAGATATTCAGAATTTTCTTCTGCCATTAAATCAAATCTTAATTTATGCTTCTCTTTTCCTAAATCTGCGATATGTGTATTATTATATCCAATTTTAAATGATTCATGAAATTTCTTAACCGATGATATTTTATTTTGCATTTTTTATAGAATTTGTTGTTTAATTATTTTATAGTTTTGTTTTTAAAAAAAATCTAATATATGTTTAGCGACGGGCAAATAACTTTTGGAATCATTTTTTTTATTGTTTTTTCAATTCTTGTAGCATTTACCTACAAAAAAGATGCTAAATTACATAGCAAATATTATAAAGGAAGTTACAGAGTTTTGATTGCCTTTATAAGTTTTATAGGACTTATAGCGCTAATAAAATTTGCTTTTATGTAATTATTATTTTTTAGATTCTAAGAATCCAAAATTTTCTGAATAATAAAGCATTTGATCCTCAAAACTAGAGTGGTGCTTAACTTTAATATTAATAATTTCATTTTCACTATTATATTCTGGAACAAGAACTGGGTTGACAAAACCAGAATATGGTGCGCCTGTAAACTGCTTGTTTCTTTCTATTACTTCAGAGTGAATTTCTTGATCTACTTTAACTCCATAACCTTCAACTAAAGCTTCTGCAGCAGCAAAATCTCCTTCAGATTTTATTCTCTGAGTTTCTCTTAATAACTCTCCAAATATTTCTCTTAGCTTGTCATAATCATTAATTTCAAAATAAGTCTTACCATCTCTACTCAATTTTGAAATTACATTATCTTTTAAACCTTTTTCATATGCCCAAGCACTTACCCATTGGCGGTTTCTCATATGAGATTCCTCTACATCATCCCCTAAATTTAGTCTTATTAATTGTGTCATTAGTCCATTTCTAATGTACCCGTCAAAAGCAGCAGTTCCCATTTCCTTCCAATTCTCAACTAATCCTAATTCTTGTAGTTTTGGGCTATACAGGTAATACAAACCAACAAGATCTGCTCTACCCTCTTCCATCGTAGAAGCATATGTCTTTAGAGTTTCTTTAGTCTCCCCTACTCCAGGGTTTAATTGTCCAGAAGCATGACCAATAACTTCATGTAAAGCAGTATGTAACTTATCAGCTTGCTTACCATGTTTTAACTCTAGTTCGTATTCTAAGTCATCATTTACAAACTCTTTCAATCTTCCTGAACTACCAGAATTATTATATGCGTTAATTATATTTCCCAATGAAACAGATTTACTACCAACAGAAGCTCTTATCCAATTTGCATTAGGAAGGTTTACCCCAATAGGAGTACTTGGCGAGGCATCCCCTGCTTCTCCTGCTACATTTACAGTTTTATACGAAACTCCAACCACATTCTTTTTTTTATGTGTCTCCATTAGCGGAGAGTTATCTTCAAACCATTGAGCATTTTCAGAGAGTACAGCCATCTTAGCAGACATATCAAAGTCTTTAATTTGAACTATACTTTCATAAGAACCTCTATAACCTAATGGGTCATTATATACTTCAATAAAACTATTTATATAATCAATATTTCCTTCTGTAGCTGAAGTCCAAGCAACATTATAATCATCCCAAGTTTGTAAGTCTCCAGTCTTGTAGTAACTAGATAATAAAGACAGTGCGTCTGCTTGTGGTTTGTTTTCAGCAACTCCATGTGCCAACTCAAGCCATTTTATAATTTCATCAATTGCATCTCCATATAATCCGCCAGATTTATAAACTTTTTCAACTAAGACCCCATCTTCTTTGACGAGCCTAGAATTTAGCCCATGAGATAATGGCTTTAATGGATTCGGAGATTTAACCTGTGAATAAAAATCATAAACGTCATTAGAAGTTACATCTGGACCATAAAAATTAACAGCTGAAAGCAATACATTATCTACCCCTTTAGAAATGTTAACTTTTTTTGAGTCAGAATCATTAAAAATAACTCCCACAGCTTCATCACTTAAAATAGTATTTGTATCAGTCAACAAGATTGATAAAAAATTAGAACTAAATCCTGGCTTAATCTTAGCATTTGAGTAATGATGATGGATTCCATTACTAAACCATAATCTCTTTAAATAAACTTCAAAAGATAACCATTCAGAAGAACTTTTATCTCCTGCGTAGTTACGATATACATTTTCTAGCGCATTTCTAATCTCTAAATTATGTCTATAATTTTGGTCCCACATTATATCTCTTCCCGATAAACCTGCTTGAGTCAAATAATAAACTAGTTTTTGTTCCTTTAATGTTAAATTTTCCCATCCTGGTATATCATACCTTAATACTTTAATATCTGAAAATTCATCTATTGAATATTCAAAATTATCTTCAAAGATGATTAAATCATCACCACTCTGAGCAATGGCGAAAAAATTAATAAACAATAAAACATTACATAGAACTAATTTGATTTTCATTTGAGTAGATTTTAAATTGATGGCCTAAATTATGATTTTTTATTAATAGAAAATAATTAATCTTAAAGAAATCTAATGACTTGAATTGTATATATTTGAGACAATAATTAATTTATACATTAACTGAAACTAAAAAACTACAGCAACTACTTTAAATGAAACAGTTTAATAAAATATGGTTTGTATGGTTATTTTTGGTTTGTTTATGGAACTACGGTTGGCCTGAGGTTAAACCAATCTGTGATGTTATTGTAGCTGTATTATTATCAATTTTAATTTACAGGCTAAATAAAAAATAATTATTTTTTGTTATAATCTTTCACTCCAGCATTAACCTCTAATGCAATATAGTTCTCGCTTGGGACTATGGGGCAAGAAAACTTATAATTATACACACAATAAGGGTTATATGCTTTGTTAAAATCAATAGAAATTATTGAATCTTTACTAACTTTTAAATCCATATACCGACCTCCTGAATAAGTAGTAATTCCATTAGTATTATCATAAAAAGGAAGAAAAAGATCATCTATATTAGTCTGATCATTAATTAATTCCTGGTCTTTATAAACATTAAGTTCAAAGTATGTGTTATCAAGATTAAATTTAATTTTACCAAATTTATTGTAGGTATGCATTCTATCTGTATTAGTTTTCATATCAAATATGCTATCTTTTTGAAAGGGTATTAAAATTCCCTTAACAACATAACTAGAGTCAAAATCAAAAAATTCCAATGAGATAAAATTTTGTCTATCAACTTTTGATAGGGGTGATTTAGTAACATCTTTGAAAGAGGAATTTAATTCTTTTTGAAATTCAGTCAAATTAGGTATATATCTTTTTTTATCATCACACGATAAACTAAATACAAGCGCAAAAAATAGAATGGTCAATTTTTTCATAATAACAATTTATAAATAATTATATTTATATACATTACTTAATATGAATTATATGAAAAACTTAAAAATATTACTAATTTTTGTCCTGTTTAATAATATAATTATTAGTCAAAATTATTTTCTTGAAAGTCATGAGCCATATAACAATTCAATATTATCACCTGAAGAGTTTTTGGGTTATGAAATTGGATTTCAACATACAAGACACGATCAAATTGTCAGTTATCTAACTTATTTAAGTAGTGTCTCTGACAAAGCAAACTTAATAAACTATGGGAAAACTCATGAGGGTAGAAAATTAGTGATGCTTTGTATTTCTTCAAAAAATAATTTAGAAAATATAGAATCCATAAAAAAAGAACATCTTAAATATGTGGATCCTAAATCAGAAATAGAAAATAGTAATGAGCTACCGATAATTATTAATTTAGGTTACAATGTTCACGGAAACGAACCATCTAGCTCAGAAGCTGCTATGCTTACAGCATACACTCTAGTAGCATCAAAGAGTACAAAAATAGATAACTATAGAAATAATTCAATAGTCTTTATTGACCCAACAATAAACCCTGACGGAAGAGATAGACATACTCAATGGGCAAATCAATTCAAATCCAAAAATCTAATTTCTGATGGAAATGATGCTGAGCATAACGAATCATGGCCAAGAGGCAGGACAAATCATTATTGGTTTGACCTAAACCGAGATTGGTTATTAGCAATTAATCTAGAAAGTAGAGGCAAGTTAAACTGGTACCATAGCTGGTATCCCAATGTTGTAACTGATTTTCACGAAATGGGCACAAATAGTAATTATTTCTTTGAACCAATGAAATCAAATGCCTCAGAAAATCCTTTAATGCCAAAAGAAAATTATGAAGATTTAAACTCTCTATTTGCAACATATTATAGTAAGAATTTAGATAGTATCGGTTCCTTTTATTTCACAAAAGAAGCCTTTGATGGAACTTATCCTGGTTACGGGTCATCATATCCAGACCTACAAGGTGGTTTAGCTATTCTTTTTGAACAAGCAAGTTCAAGAGGGCATTTACAAGACACGGATTATGGAACGATTTCTTTTGCCTTTACCATCAGAAATCAATACGTATCTAGTATTTCAACAGTACAAGCTTCTGTCGAAAACAAAGATATATTAAGAGATTATCAAAGAAAATTCTTCAAAACATCTATCTCTGATGTTAATAATGATAAAATTCAGGCATATAAGTTTGGTGATGTTTATGATAAAAACAGAACTAAAGCATTTATTGATAAGTTATTAATACATAAGGTTAAGACTTATAGAAATGGGGACAGATTCATTGTCCCAGTTAAACAAAGTCAATCTAGAATGGTTAAAAACATCTTTGAAAGTTATGACACTTATAGAGATAGCGTATATTATGATGCATCTGCTTGGAGTATGTCTAACTTTTATAATATGAAACACAAGGGAGTAAAGTCTTACAAGTTAGGGGAAGAGATTGTTTCTACAGATGGTTTAGCAAACACTTTATTAGTAGATAAATCAGAATATGCATATATCGCTGATTGGGATGATTATAACTCCCCTGCATTTATTAATTTTTTACAGCAGAATAATATAATTGTATATGCAGCATTTAAACCTTTTTCAATTAAAGATAAAAGCTTTAATTATGGTTCTGTACTAATTCCTGTTAGCAAACAAAAAATAAGCTCTGATGAACTATTTAAAATAATAAATACAGCGCAAACTAAATTTCAAGTCCCAGTTTATAACACTTCAACTGGATTCAGTGTAAAAGGAATAGACCTTGGCAGTAACAACTTTAAAATATTAGAGCCTGTAAAAGCTGCTATTATAATTGGAGATGGTATTAATTCCTATGAAGCAGGAGAAGTCTGGCACTTACTTGATACAAGGTTTGAAATGAAACTGGTAAAAATAAGAATTAATCAATTTTACAGAGCGGATTTAAATAAATATAACTCGCTTGTACTTGTTTCTGGATCTTATAATATATTAGATTCTTTAAGCAAGGAAAAAATAAAGAATTGGGTAAAAAAAGGAAATACCTTAATCACAATAGCCAATGCATCTAAATGGGTTATTGAAGAGAAAATAGTAAACGAGTCATTAACTGTTTTACAAGATTCTTCATCATTAAAAGAGTTTAAAAGACTAGCCTATGTAGATGCAAGTGAGCATATTGGAAAAGAAAAAATTGGCGGGACTATATTTAAGACAAATATAGATTTAACTCACCCTTTAGCATTTGGCTATAGAGATAATCAAATTCCAGTTTATAAAAATAATAATGTGTTCCTTAAACCATCTAAAAATCATTATTCGAATGTTTCTCTTTACGATAAAAACCCACATATTGATGGATTTGTTTCTGAAAATAATTTAGATAATTTCATTAAGAATTCTGCTTCAATAATTGTATCTAAAATTGGCAGTGGTAGAGTTATATTATTTGCTGATAACCCAAACTTTAGAGGATCATGGTACGGCACTAATAAATTATTTTTAAATGCTTTATTTTTTGGCAATCAAATAAGAGTCCCTAATTATTAAAACTAGTTCTATGAAAAAAATAACTATATACATACTGACATTTCTATTATTCAACATTAGTTTTTCACAACAATCTGAAATAGAAAGCAAACAACATAAGCAATTAATCATAAGAGGTGTAACACTTATAAATGGAGACGGATCTCCTCCACGTGGACCTATAGATATAGTTGTGAGAAAAAATATAATATCAAATATTCAAGTAGTTGGATACCCTGGAGTTGAAATTAATGAAGAAAGTAGACCTAAATTAGAAAAAGGTGGTGTTGAAATTAATGCAAATGGTATGTATTTGATGCCAGGGTTTATCGATATGCATGGTCATATTGGAGGGGATGCACAAGGAGCAGACTATGAGTATGTATTTAAATTATGGATGGCACATGGAGTAACTACAGTCAGAGAGCCAAGTGGAAAAGGTATAGACTGGACCCTAAATTTAAAAAAACTAAGTGCAGAAAATAAAATTATAGCTCCAAGGATTTTTGCTTACACTGGATTTGGTCAAACTGGAGAAAATTTCAATCCCTTAAATGATGCTCCAATTAGTACTGCTGAAATGGCTAGAACATGGGTAAGAGCAAATGCTAAAAAAGGTGCAGACGGGATCAAATTCTTTGGTGCAGAACCTGAAATTATGGCTGCGGCATTAGATGAAAATAAAAAATTAGGCCTAGGTTCAGCGTGTCACCATGCACAATTGAGTGTTGCCAGATGGAATGTTTTACATTCAGCAAGAGCAGGATTAACTTCTATGGAACATTGGTATGGTTTACCAGAAGCATTATTTGATGATAGAACAGTACAAAACTATCCTTTGGATTATAACTACCAAAATGAGCAACATAGATTTGAAGAAGCTGGTAAGCTTTGGAGACAAGCAGCGAAACCCTACTCGGATCATTGGAACACTGTAATGGATGAGTTACTATCTCTAGATTTTACTCTAGACCCTACATTTAATATTTATGAGGCTAGTAGAGACTTACAAAGGACTAGAAGAGCAGAATGGCATGAGGACTATACACTTCCGTCACTATGGAAATTTTTCGAACCTAGTAAAATTTCACACGGATCTTACTGGCATTATTGGGGAACTGAACAGGAAATTGAATGGAAAGAAAATTTTAGACTATGGATGACCTTTATCAATGAATATAAAAATAGAGGAGGAAGAGTAACTACAGGGTCAGATTCTGGGTTTATATATCAGTTATACGGATTTGCATATATAAGAGAATTAGAACTTTTAAGAGAAGCTGGGTTTCACCCTCTAGAAGTTATTAGATCTGCAACACTAAATGGTGCTGAAGCTTTGAATATGGATGATAAAATAGGCTCAGTCCAAATAGGTAAATTAGCTGATTTTGTTATCCTGGAAGAAAATCCTCTTGAAAATTTAAAAACCTTATACGGTACGGGTGCTATAAAACTAACAGAAGACAATGAAGTTGTTAGAGTTGGGGGGGTTAAATACACAGTTAAAGATGGAATAGTATACGATGCAAAAAAATTATTAAATGATGTGAAAAAAATGGTAGATGCAGAGAAATTAAAAACAAACTGGAAGCTTAAACAACCAGGTGTAAATTAATTTAACAGCCACATCCATTACAAGTACAAGAAGTACAAGTACAGTTTTTGCAATCCCCACTTTTGCAATTTTCACAATTACAACTACAGCTTGAGTTTTTCATAATAATGGTTTTATTTAAAGGTACAAAAAATATGCTAGAGAGGTAACTGATCTCCAAATCGAGAAAAGTTGTAACCCAGACTAATTATACTATCTATTACAGAATTGTTAGTTTCTAATGAAATATTGGTGTGATTAAAATGAATGAAATAAATTTTATTTTTCACTTCTCTAGATTCATTTTCAAATAAGTTTAAAGTTTCCATTATAAATGGATGAGGTATTTCACTCATTGGTCTATTAATTTCTCCATCTTGAAAAAATGTAGCATCCAAAAAAGCATAATCTACGGAAATAACTTCATTGACAATATCTCTATTCCATAATTCCCACTTATTAATATCTGGAATAAATAGAGCTGATTTGTTTGGGCCAATAATTTTATATCCTACAGTCTCAGAGTATTCGTCTCGATGTGGGACTTCAAATGGAACGACAGATAAATTACTAGTAATATTCAATGAAATATTATTTTCTACTGGTATCAAATCAATATTTTCTAGAGAAGAAAGCTGACTCCATGGACCGTTATTTTTTAAAAAAGATAGCATCCTAGGCATTGCAAATACAGGGATTTTGAATCCACCTAGTGCTTCTCTTCCAAAATACATTAAGCCTGTATAATGCCCAATGTGAGCGTGAGAGAGAAAAACACCATCAATTATAGTTGTTGAGTTAGTATCATTTTTTAGATATTTTAATTGATCACTTATATCAGGAGTTGCTTCAAATAAGAAATATTTACCATTACTTAAATCTGTAAGTCCTAAACTAGTGACAAAATTTATATCTTTTGAGTTAAAACCTTCATTACAACAATGTTTAACGCAACCAATATGTGGATAACCAGCATCTTGAATAGTACCTAATACAGTAATGAATTGATCAGAATAGACTGTTTGGTCCTTCTTTACACAAGAATAAAAGTTAAAGACGATAAAGAAAAATATATATAAATTTTTTTTCAAAATAAATAATTAAATAAATCTTTTACTAACTAAAATAGCTTCCATTTGAGATTGAATTTCTTGAGCATTTTTAGCAGAACCTAAATCAAAATTAGTGTCATTTGAAGCATAAATAATGGATCTTGAGGAATTGATTAAAAGTCCAACTTCATTATTTAAACCATTATCACAAACTTGTTTTAAATCACCACCTTGTGCTCCAAACCCAGGAATTAATAGAAAATTATTTGGGACTATTTTTCTAATATCTTTTAAATAACTTGCCTTGGTAGCTCCTACTACATACATTAATTGATTAGAGTTTTTCCAACCAGTACTTGTTTTAATAACCTCTTCATAAAGCTTATTGGATGTATCATCTATATTTTTTGTTTGAAAATCGAATGCACCAATGTTAGATGTTAACGCTAAAAGAATGGTATGTTTATTTTTATATTCTAAAAATGGCTCTACAGAATCCTTACCCATATAAGGGCTAATTGTAATACTATCAAAATTAAGGGTTTCAAAATATGCTTTTGCATACATAGAACTGGTATTACCAATATCTCCTCTCTTTGCATCAGCAATAGTAAATATTTCAGGATATTTGGAGTTTAAATAATTAATTGTTTTCTCTAAGGCTTTCCAACCAGATAAGCCTTGGGATTCGTAAAATGCAATATTAGGTTTATATGCTACACAATACATATTAGTAGCATCGATTATTTTTTTATTGAAATTAAAAATTGGATCATCAGAATCTAATAAAAATTTTGGTATTTTTTTTATATCTGTATCAAGACCAATACACAAGAAGGATTTTTTACTTTTTATTTGATTTAATAAATCTTCTTTTTTCATCTAGATAGTTTCGTTATTAGCTTTTAGTATTTCTGTGTTTTCAGCCAACATTAATTCATCTACTAGTTTTTGAATATCTCCATTTATAATATTAGATAAATCATATAAAGTCAAACCTATTCTATGGTCTGTTACTCTACCCTGTGAATAATTATAAGTTCTAATTTTTGCACTTCTATCTCCGGATGAAACCATGCTTTTTCTTTTTGCAGAATCAGCAGCTTGTTTTTTTGCTAACTCTATTTCATACAATCTAGATCTTAAAACTTTTAAAGCTTTTTCTAAATTTTTATGGGATGATTTTTGATCTTGGCAACTAACTATCATTCCTGTAGGTTCGTGGTGTAGTTTTATAGCTGAATATGTTGTATTAACTGATTGACCTCCAGGGCCTGTTGAAGTTGTTCTCTCAATTCTTACATCTTGCATATCCAACTCTACTTCAAACTCTTCAGCTTCAGGTAATACAATAACAGATGCAGCACTTGTATGGACTCTTCCTTGAGTTTCAGTTTGTGGAACTCTTTGAACCCTATGAACACCTGCTTCAAATTTTAATGTACCATATACATCTGAACCTGAGACTTCAAAAATAATTTCTTTATAACCACCCGAAGTACCTTCATTGTAATCAACTAAACTAACTTTCCATCCTTTACCTTCACAATACTTAGTATACATTCTATATAAATCACCTGCAAAAATACTAGCTTCATCTCCTCCAGCTCCAGCTCTTAATTCAACGACTACATTTTTAGCGTCATCAGGATCTTTGGGTATAAGTAAGACTTTAATTTCTTCTTCAATCCTAGGGATTTCTTTTTTTGCTTCATCTAATTGAAGCTTAGCCATCTCAATCATTTCAGTATCCTTTTCATTAGAAATTATTTCTTCAGCTTCTGAAATATTATCTAAAAGAGACTTATAGGTTTCTCCTATTTCTACAATGGTCTTTATGTCCTTATACTCTTTTGTTAATTGAACATATCTTTTTTGGTCAGATATAATATCTGGCTGTATAATAAGATCATTTAACTCATCAAATCTTTGGTTTACTATATTTATTTTTTGTAACATTATTTAATTTGAAATGTAAAAATACAACAATTAATAATTTTTATTAATTGAAAAAGAGAACAAGCTATTTGTAAATAAATTCACCATATTTTGAGCTTATAGTCAATTTTTTTTCTGATGATTTTTCAACCCTACCAATTATTTTAGCATCTATATTAAAACTTTTTGATATATCTATAATTCTATTTGCAATATCTGGATTCACATATAGCTCCATTCTGTGACCACAATTAAAAACCTTATACATTTCATGCCAAGAAGTATTCGATTGATTTTGGATTAATTCAAATAAAACAGGTACATCAAACATATCATCTTTAATCACATGTAGATTTTCATTTAAAAAATGAAGAATTTTAGTTTGAGCACCTCCACTACAGTGGACCATTCCATTAATAAAAGATCTATCAATGTTGGATAAAATTTCTTTAATTACAGGTGCATAAGTTCTTGTTGGAGATAGAACCAGTTTTCCCGCATCTATTGGGGATCCATCAATTTGTTGATCAAGTCTGATTTTACCTGAATAAACTAAATCATCAGGGATTGATTGATCAAAACTCTCAGGATACTTTTGTGCTAAATATTTTGAAAACACATCATGTCTAGCTGAAGTTAGCCCATTACTACCCATACCTCCATTGTATTCATTTTCATATGTTGACTGACCAAAAGAAGAAAGGCCAATAATTACATTACCATCTTTAATATTTGAATTATCAATAATATCTGATCTCTTAATTCTAGCTGTAACTGTAGAGTCAACAATTATTGTTCTCACTAAATCACCAACATCAGCAGTTTCTCCACCAGTAGAAAAGATACCAATTCCGTGGTTTTTTAAATCTTTAATAATTTCTTCAGTACCATTTATTATAGATGAAATTACACTCCCTGGTATTAAATTTTTATTTCTTCCTATCGTTGATGAAAGCATAATGTTATCTGTCGCACCAACACAAATCAAGTCATCAATATTCATAACTAATGCATCTTGAGCTATACCTTTCCAAACTGAGAAATCTCCTGTTTCTTTCCAGTACATATAAGCAAGCGAACTTTTTGTGCCGGCACCATCTGCATGCATTACTATACAATATTCATCATCATTAGTTAAATAATCTGGAACAACTTTACAAAAAGCTTTAGGGAATAATCCTTTATCAATATTTTTAATAGCAGCATGCACATCTTCCTTAGAAGCTGAAACACCTCTTAAATCATACCTATTACTTGATTTATTATTACTCATTGTATTAAAAATATTTTGTTTAACAAAAATATTAAACTATTGTAGTTTACAATAAAAAAAAGCGAATAATGATTCATAAATATTATTTATTAAAAATATAAAGAGTTTATTAACAAAGCTTAAGAAATAGAAGGAAATAAACTAATTTTGTTTTTTTAGTTAACTTATTTTTATCAACCATTAGATATGTTTGAGGATTACTCATTAATTATTTAATATTATTGAGGATTTTAACGAATTTTGAGCTAATTACTAAATTATTATTAACTTTTATATTTAAAACTACCAATGAGTAAATCAAAACTTGAATACATTTGGCTTGATGGCTACAAGCCAACGCAAAACATGAGAAGTAAAACTAAAGTAATCGAAGGCTTTGGGGGTAATTTAGATGATTGTCCAATATGGTCTTTTGATGGGTCATCTACAAAACAAGCTGTGGGTGGTTCTTCAGACTGTCTTCTAAAGCCTGTAGCAGTTTACCCAGATCCAGCAAGAGAAAATGGTTTCCTTGTTATGACTGAAGTATTAAATGCAGATGGCACACCACATGAATCCAATGGAAGAGCATTAATTGATGATAATGATAACGATTTTTGGTTTGGTTTTGAACAAGAATATTTTATTATGGATGCACAAACTCAACTACCTCTAGGGTTTCCAGTTGGTGGATATCCAGGACCACAAGGTATGTATTACTGTTCGGTAGGTGGTAGAAATACACATGGGCGTGATTTTGTTGAAGAGCATGCAGATCTTTGCATTAATGCAGGGTTAAATTTTGAAGGAATTAATCAAGAAGTTGCCAGTGGGCAATGGGAGTTTCAATTATTTGCAAAAGGCGCGAAATTAGCTGGAGATGAGATGTGGATTGCTAGATATTTGCTAGATCGTCTGACAGAAGGATATGGCTACTATATTGAGTATCATCCAAAGCCGATTAAAGGAGATTGGAATGGTAGTGGTATGCATGCTAATTTTTCAAATACTTTACTTAGAACCTGTGGGTCTCAAAAAACGTATGAAAAGGTATGTGAAGCTTTTAGACCTGTAGTAAAAGAACATATTTCAGTTTACGGTCATGATAATGACCAACGTTTAACAGGGCTTCATGAAACCGCTTCAATACATGACTTTAGTTATGGGGTTTCTGACCGTGGCGCATCTATAAGAATTCCAATAATTACAGTAGAACAAGGATGGAAAGGATGGCTAGAAGATAGAAGACCTGCTTCAAATGGTGATCCATATAAAATAGCAGGGAGAATAGTTAAAACTGTTAAATCTGCATTCTAAATAAGTTGTTTGTTTTAAATAAAACCATACAGAAGTGTATGGTTTTTTTATTTTATATAAGTTGATAAAATAAATACTGAATAAAGAAATACTAGAAAAAAGCCTTTAATTTTAGTTATATTATTCTTTTTAGGAAATAAAGCTATAATTAATACTAATAGTGCAAATACTAACATCCACACAATATCCCTTTCTAAAATATTAGAATCTTCAATAATAATAGGTTTAATTATTGATGTCAAACCTAAAACAGATCCAATATTAAAAATATTAGAACCAATTAAATTTCCAATCGAAATTCCTTTTTCATTTTTAGCAATAGCTATGACTGATGTAGCAAGTTCTGGAACACTAGTTCCAATAGCAATTACTGTAACTGAAATGACAGCTTCACTTACTTCTATCGATTTAGCTAAATCAACTGCACTATAAACTAACCATTCCGCACCATAATAAAGAGAAAAAGATGCAAATATCACCCAAATCAATATCTTAAAACCTGAAGTATTGTTTAAATTATCATCAATAATTTCTTCTGGGCTAGAATCATTTACATTGTATTTAATAATAGAAAATAAAAAAATTATTAACAAACTAAACAGCACCAATCCTTCAAAACTACTTAAAAGATTATCATTATATAAAAACCAATATAATAATAGCGAGAATAAAATCATCACAGGCCAATCTAATCTATAAAAAGATTTGCTTACAGTAATATTTCCAATTATTGCAGTTAGTCCAAGAACCAGGCCAATGTTTGCTATATTAGAACCAATTACATTATTTATTGCAATAGATGGAGAATCATTTATAGCTGCTTTTAAGCTAACTAAGAGTTCAGGTAGTGAAGTAGCAAATGCAACAACGGTCATTCCAATAACAACTTTTGAGATATTAAATTTTAAAGAAATAGCAATAGATGCTCTAACTATAAACTCACCTCCAAGAACTAGTAACAAAAACCCTAAAAACATCCAAACTAGAGTCATAATTTAATCTATAATTATTTTGTGAGATGACGATTTATTTCCTTTATTTATACGCATCAAATATAGTCCTTTTTCTAAATTATGATCTAATTCAGTTGTATTCAAATATTGAATCAACCTTTGACCTGTTAGTGAGAAAATTTCAACTTTATCTAATTCTGACTTAAAGAAAATTTTTCCATTGTTTGGGTTTGGATAAAAAGTAAGTTCATTGTTAAATTCTAAAAGACTTAAATCATCAAACCATACTTCACCAGAATTTTCTCCCCATATGTAGCTTATTAAATCGGGGAAATCAATAAATGGATTTCTGTTATTTTGCCAATTATAAATTATATTATTTCTGTTTTTTTCAAAATCATCAACAGGATCTATTTCATTCCACCCTAAAATTGTTTCAAGATCTCCTAATTGACCTACAGTTTCAGGAAAACCATCAACCACTTCTAATCCATTATAACGTATAGATAAAAATAAAACACTCCTAGCAACATCTCCTTTAAAACTACTCAAGTTACCTGATGGACCGCTGTAATCACCATAGTGTTTATTACCTCGTGAACTATTTTCTGGGCCGTCTGCAGCTCTTATTCCATGAGCGTCTGAGTTAGCATGTCTTAATGAATCAATATCAGTTTGCCAATAGTTATCAATACCATCGTTGTAAGAGTCTGCACTAATGCTGTTAAACCCACCCCTTGACCTAGGGAATGTATGCTCCCTATTCCATTTTCCGGTACTACTAGAAGTAGTTTGAAAATCAATTTTTGATCTTCCCTGTTCAGTGTAAACCAACCAAACTTGATTGCTGTTTTCAGGATTCACATCAGCTTGTTTTAAAATATCTTTTATATCAGAATAGCTGTGTGCTCTTACTAACTCATTATTTGAAATTATATCTTGAATAGCAATAATTAAGTCTTGACCGGAAAGACCATTTAAAGATGAGTAGTAATTAGTAGGAAAATCATTAGTAACATTATTATATGTTGGTTCTGTTGGCGTACCGTAGTTAGCTACGGCAAAATCATTATCGTTAACCCTAACAATAGGGTTGTTATTTAGCAATAAATAATTCTCGTCATCGATTGATATAGAAAACATAAAATCTTCATCACCCTCATCAATATCATCATCAATAATATCAATGATAACTATTACAGAATCTTGACCTACATCAAACGTAACACTATCTACATTTGAGTAATCACTGGATTCAAAGTTTTCATAATCAAGATTGAAAAATATAGTGATTGGCTCTTCTACTGCCTCTTCTGTTGTGAAATTAACCTCTATTTGCTCTCCTTCTATATATGTTTCTTGATTGAAACTAAAATTTATACCATTAGTTAGAACCCCATCTCCTTCATTAACTTCTCTTGGTGTGGGTGAGGTGATAAAATAAGATCCATCATTTGCTCTTTGTATTGATTCAAAATCTTTATTACTATTTTCATTTTCATTTAACTGAGAATTAAGTCCAAGTAATGCCATTAAGTTATCATCATCGCTATCAGAAGTATCATAAGCTAAAGCGTGAATTAAATTAACAGTTGTTGCTAATGTAGAGTCTGGAAAATCATCAACGGATGCTTGATAGATACCAACAGCGTCAGCTCCATTTTGAATTGAACTATTTGTAATTATTAATTGAGCTGATGGAGAGACATTAATATTACCAATTAAGAACAAACCATTAAGGTCTGTTTGAAAACCATTTAAATCAAGGGTAAGATAACTGCTGTCGGAGCCGCTAATTGAACCATTAAAAAAAACAACTATGTAGCCATCTAAAGAAAAATTAGGGGATTCGGATTTGATTTCAAGAAATTCTAGTTCATCATAACCATCCGTGTCTGAATCTATTTCATTAACAAATAATTGAGAGAAACTAGAACTCCAAAATAAGAATATTGTAAATAATGTAAATATATTTTTCAAGGCTATGTTTTTTACAAATATACTTTAAATCAATTTTTTTATTTACTAAATTTACCATTAATAAAACTAAACACAATGAAACTAATTCTATTTAAAATTATAGCAAAGCTAAATAAGTATTTACTTCCTAGTTTATCTAAAAAAAGAATTGACCTTAGTAAAGCAAATAAATTTGAATTAGCCTTATTTGGTTGGAAATTATTTATTACAAAAAATGTAATCAATCAATAAATCAAATTTTAATTCCCTAATCTAAATTTATATGAGATTCTTTATCAATTTATTAGCTATTTTTTATTTATCAATTAATTATAGTTTTTCACAAACTTACAGTGAAGAATTTTTAGACGGAACTATAATGTTTCAACTAAAAGAAAGTGTTTTGAATTTTGACAAAATAAATCAAGCTGACCAAAACATACTAAGTAAAAATGAAAACATCTCTAACTACCCTCAAATAGCATTAATATTTAATGATGTAGAGGTAACTACATTTGAAAGACCTAGTTATTTTAGTAATAAAAGAAATCTTCAAACTATTTTTAGAGTAGTTTTTTCTGACTTTGATAAAATAGATTCAATAATCTCTCAATTAGAATTGTTAAGTTTTGTTGATTACGCTGAAAAAGAACCAATTTATAAAATTGACTTTATCCCTAATGATGCTCAACATTTTGGAAATAACAAATGGTACCACACTCTAGTAGATTCAGAGGATGCATGGGACATAACATTAGGAAATAGCAATATTAAGGTTGCAATTATTGATAATGGGGTTGCTAACAACCATAATGATCTAACAATATACAAACAAAGAGATGTTTCTGATAATGATAATGATGCCACTCCAGCGCTATATTACAATCAAAACTCCGGCTGGTCTCACGGTACACACTGTGCAGGTTTAGCAGCAGCAGATATTAATAATGGAATTGGGATCGCATCTCTAGGAGGTAATACAGAAATAATAGCTGTAAAAGCTACACCAAGTTCAGCTGATGGTGGATCTATCTATAATAGTTATAACGGAATTCAATGGGCTTGCGAAAATGGAGCTAATGTTATTAGTATGTCCTACGGGTCTACAAACGATTCAGAATCAATACAAAATCTTATAAATAATTACCCTGAAGTTATATTTATTGCAGCAGCAGGAAATGACAATGTTAGTACAATATTTTATCCTGCGGGTTATCAAAATGTAATCGCAGTTGGCTCTGTTGATGGCAATGATTTAAAATCTTCTTTTTCAAATTACAATGCAGGGTTATTTCCATGGGTAGACATTGCATCTCCGGGTGGTTATACATTTGGAGGCTTACTTAGCTCAGTTTACACGGCGGACGGAAATAGCTATGCTAATTTTGGTGGTACTTCGATGGCAGCACCATTTGCAGCTGGCCTAGTAGCACAAATGCTAAGTCTTAATCCAAGTTTGAATCATGACGAAATATTAAATTGCTTACAATCTACTGGAGTTGAAATAGATCAAAATATTGGAAATAGAATAGATGCAGATGCAGCACTAGAGTGTATTTTATCTACCCTCACAGGAGATCCAATTCCAGCTTTTAACACATCACAATTAAACATATACGAAGGGGGTTCAGTGATTTTTACTGATAATTCAATAGGAGGTGGAAACGAAATTACTAACTGGGAATGGAACTTTAATAATGGAAACCCTTCAAGTTACACTGGCCAAAACCCACCAGAAATATTTTACTCAACACAAGGTGTTTATGATGTTAGCTTAGAGGTTACTAACTCACAAAGCACACAAATCTTAACGAAAGAATCACATATTACAGTTTCAGAAGAACCGACAGGAGTTTGGCTTAGTCAAAACACTTCCTTTGCTAATGTTAGCACAGGAATTAGAAATATTTCAATTGTGGATGAAAATATTGTTTGGGCTTCTGGATATAATGGAAGTGGAGATGGTGAAAATTATCAAGTATTTACAAAAACTACTAATGGTGGTTCATCTTGGAGTAGCGGAAGCATTAACTTGGGAGATACTGATTTAGGGGTAGCTATGGTGTCTGCCATTAGTTCTACTACTGCATGGGCTGTTGGATACCCAACGGTTGCTGGAGATATAGGTGGGATTTGGAAAACTACTAACGGCGGTACTACTTGGTCTAGGCAAGATTCTGCTTCTTATAATTCAAGTGGATCATTTACTAACGTAGTTCACTTCTGGGATGAAAATTATGGGTTTGCACAAGGAGATCCAATTGGAGGAGAATACGAACTATATGTAACATCTGATGGAGGTGATAATTGGGAAGCTGTACCAGGGTCTAATATTCCTAACCCAGGTGGAGGTGAGTATGGTTACGTTGGTCAAATAGAAGTTGTTGGTGATAATGTTTGGTATACTACAAATTCTACTACACTTTACCATTCAACAGATAGAGGAAATACTTGGCAAGCTTACCAATGTCCAGTAAATGATTTTAGTGGAGATGCAATGTCATTCAGTGATGATAATAACGGAATAATTGTAAGTGGGACAAGTGTTTACAGAACTTATGATTCAGGACAAAGTTGGTCACAAATTGATCCTAATGGTCCAGTTAATGAAATTGGCGTTTGTTTTATTGAAGGTACCGACACCCTTTTCTCAACTTCACAATCTGGTTCATCACAAAGTTTTGATGGTGGAATTACTTGGAATCCTATAGATAATGAAGTGTTTCTTGGAGTGGAATTTATGAATTCTACAACTGGCTGGGCAGGTTCATTTAATGGAGACCTAACTGGTGGAATATGGAAATGGAGTGATTTTTCTCTTAGTCAAGATGAAATATCCAATGAATCTAACTTTAAAATATATCCTAATCCAGTTTATAATACACTAAACATAAAAAGTGTAAATCAAATTCACTCTACTTTATATGATATAACTGGGAAAAAAGTATTAGAAAGTAATTCAAAAAGTATTAACTTAAACTTATTAAGTAAAGGTATTTACATCATTAAGATTACAGATTTAGTTAGTAATATAACTGAATCCATAAAAATTATAAAAAATTAATCATGAAAAAAGTATTTATATTTTCAATTCTAATATTAGCATTTAGTTGTAAAACATCAACTACAAGTAGTAATTTTGATAGAATTAATAATTCTGGATTTGGTATTTCTCCTGGCGCTACTTCATTAGCAGATGTAATTGTAGGTAAATTCCCTGGAGTTAAAGTAGAGGGCGCTAATATGGTAAACTCTAATCCGAGATTTGTGATTAGAGGCGGCACAATGTCAATGAATAATCCAGCGTATGCAATATTTGATATAGACGGACAAGTTTATACTGAATATCCTGACTTTATTGACCCACAAAATATTAGAAGTATTGTGATTTTAAAATCTATGATTTCTGCGAATAGGTATGGTAGTCGAGGTCGAGGTGGTGCAATAGTAATCAAAATGAAATCTAGTCAATAATAATAAAATTATTCTGTATATTTTATTTCAACAATAATTTCATTCCTTCTGTTAAATAATTTATAAGGACTATTGTATGAGACATATGAAGAATTTCCAATGTATTCTATATTTTTACTATTCAATATTACATATAGCTTCTTAGTATATTTTTTGACTTTAGAGTAATTAGAATAACCACCATATTTGAAACTTGCAAAATAACCAGCTTTAGATTCTATGATTTTAACGTCATTATCTCTAGGCTTATATATATTATTTAAATCAAATTTACTAGGCAAGACAAAATCCATTGAACTACCATCAGAATCATTATTCATATAAACCGGAGTAGTCATTGAAATCTTATTTTTTTCTTCATTGTTTCCGCTAATATATCTAAACAATTTCATGAAATTATTATTAGAATTTTGCTGCGAAATAACTCTTGCTTTTAATGATTTAGGATAGTATCTAATTTCAAAATTATCTAATTTGGATATAAGGGTGTATTTCTGAGTTTCATAAGTTTGACTAAACATAATTAGGGGAAAAAGAATTAATAAAATTGTTTTCATAATAATACTATTTTTTAATAATTCTAAAAGAATTATTTTGCACTTTTAATATATAAAATCCAGATGAGAGTGTAGTTAAATCAATAATTTCACGATTGTTTTTTATTTCTCCCTTCAAAATAATTTGACCCATATTATTTAGTATCAAATATTCAGAATTATTAAAATATTCACTTTGCAAGGTTACAAAATCTACTACAGGGTTAGGATAAAGTTTTATTGATATATCTTGACTTTCAGCAAAACTAAAAGTTTCTAAGTTATTTTGATAAACAGAGGCTTGTTCGGGATATTCTAAAAGAAGAGGATAATAACAATTATTATTATTACCAAAATAATTTAACCAAGACAAAACCATTTTACCAACATAATTATTGGCAGTAGAAGGAAACCTTCCTCCAGAATGATTGCCATTCTCGACTTCGTAAATTGCCTTAGGAGTTGATTCAGGAGTATAATCATAATGAATATTAGCATGTTCATTCACAGATGCAGTAGTATCGTCTTGACCACTAATAATTAAATGCGGTACAGAATGATTTAAGTAATCATAGTCTACAAGCCATGGTTCTATCCAAGGATTAAAGCTAATCACAGATTTTAAACTACTATCCATTGTAGCTGCAATTTGGGCTCCACCACCACCCATAGAATGACCACCCACTGCAATTTTACTTTCATCAATTTGTTGAAAAACAGGAGAACCATCTCTGTTATTTTCTTCTTGTAATGTTTGAACTGCATCTAAAAGTGCATTGGCTCTATCCAATGGAAGGTCTGTTAAAGTATTTGTTCCTATAGTCATCACTATAATTCCGTGTGAGGCCAAATAAGGTCCCCAAGCAGATACTGTAGACTGAGGGCTAACAAAACCTGGAACAAGTACTAAACTAGAAAAAGGACCATCAATATCAACTGGGTAATACAACGTTGCTCCAGAGTATTCAGGACCATCTCTCATACCATCATTTTCAACTATAGTTTGATAGGCATAAGGACCAGGGTTATTTATATTATCAAGAGAAACCGAATCGCAGTCTTGGGAAAAGGTTGAGTTATATGATATAATAAATAATAAAAATAAATAAAAATTATATTTCATTTTATTATTTTCCTCTACCAGTTTTCCTAACGGATGTAGTTTTAAAAGAAGAACTGTTTTTAAACTTTTGCTTAACCCCTTTTTTTTCAAGTGATTTGTCTTTATTCTTATTACCAAAGAATTTGCTACTCATAATTTTTTTTTTATAAATATACTAACATCTAATTTAAGTATATATAGTTAAAGTTTAATTAACATATTTATTAATAGAGTTCCATTATTAAATATGGGCGTAACTGCTTTTAAATTATATTCATCTAAAACTTCATTAACTAATTCTTTCATTCTATCGCTGTTACCTGTTATAACTTCAACTTCTTGTGCTTTTTCAAGTATACATTTACTAATAAATTTATCAACCTTTAATTTTACATCTTTATGGAAGGTGCCATGTAAGTCTAACTTGTAGAGACTAAAATTATTCATATATAAATATGCGGTAGGTTAAAACACAAAAATAATTAATTTAATCAAATATAAAACTCAAATTTCAATAATAAATGACTGATATACAATATAGTTACAATTAAAATTTTTGCTTATAAATAAATAATTTTGTATCTTATTAAGATGGTTGTTATTAATTACAAGAGTCCAAAACGAAAAGAATATAAAAAACCTAATGCTCAAATATTAGTCAAAGATTATATGAGTGAAAATGTAATAACATTTTTCAATTATGAATCTATCTATTTGGTTATGAGCACATTATCTAATAACAAGATATCTGGCGCACCTGTTATAAATAAATTCGGTAAACTAGTAGGGGTCGTTTCAGAAACTGACATAATGAAACATGTTTTAGAGAGTAGATATTTTAATATGCCTACAAGTAAAAACTCCGTGAGTAACTTCATGACTAAGACAGTTGATACTATATCTGCTAATAAAACTATTTTTGATGCTGCATCAAAATTTCTGGAATTAAATAGAAAACGATTTCCAGTAATGAGTGGAGATAAAATTATAGGAATAATAAGTAGGTCTGATATAATAACAGCGTCTTTAAAAATAAAAGGTCAAAGTTGGAGAAAATAAATTTTAGCAATATTTAATTGCATAAATTTATAGAATGGAAAAATTCGCATTAGTTACAGGTTCATCTTCAGGAATTGGATTAGAAATCGCTAAAATATTAGCTGCAAAAGGTTATAATATAATTCTAACAGCTAGGAGAAAAGAAAGATTACAAGAAATATCAAAACAAATTATTTCAAATTACAATGTCAAATGTGACCTTATCAGCTGTGATTTAAGTGAAAAAAATGCTCCAAACCAAATTTATGACTTTTGTGTAAAAAATAATTATAACGTTGAAATGTTAGTTAATAATGCAGGATATGCAATTCCTTCAACTTTTATAGAGACCAGTATGGAAGATGAGGAAAATTTCTTGAGAGTACTTGGTATTTCAGTGATAGCCCTAACTAAACTGTTTTTACCATCAATGATAGAAAAGAAAAAGGGTAGGATTATGATAATTTCTTCTGTAGCAGCATTTGCGCCACCTTCTTCAATTCAATCTCTCTATGGTCCAATTAAAACGTTTATGAACAGATTTAGTGATTCCATTAATTCTAACTACAACAGAAAAGGTATTACATCAACTGCTGTTTGTCCAGGCTTTACATACACAGAATTTCACACCTCTAGTGGAGTTCAAAAAGAAATGGATCGAGTCCCAGGATTTTTAAAGAAAACAGCATTACGAGTAGCTACTGAAGCAGTAGAAGATACATTAAAAGGAAAATCAATTAGCATACCTACTAAAACCTACAAAATTTTTGCGTTTATATTAAAAGTAGCACCGCTAACTGTATTTTCTCTACTAGTAAAGGTTCTAGCTCCAGGAAGATATGATAAAAAAAAATAACTTAACTAATTTATTTTAGTAATGAGTTTATCGATTTGCTTAATGTGATGAATTAGATGAAATTCTAAGAAATTAAGGACAAGCCATAAATTTAGTCGTCCAATAGCAGGGTGATTGAAAAAACCTTTTTTCTCTAACTTCATTTCATATAAAATAATTATCAAATTATCTAGAGATTTTCTAGAATTCTCCCAATCCAAGTTTAACTGATTAATATCAATAGTGTCAGGAAAAATGGCAGTTGGCTTTGGAGCTTTCACCTTATAACCTAATTTAAAAAAAAGCTGGAGCAAAAAAGATCGGATATAAGTAATAATAGAAACATTATTGATAGATTTAGGGTTAAGAATCTTTTTTCTAATATAATTCTCCGTTAGCTCCTCTACTAGCCAGCAATGATATAAATGCTGAGCTATTGACCAGCCTTGGAAATTATTATTTAAATCAGAAGAGTTTCTGTTTAATATGGATGTAAAAATCTTTAATCTATTTAATTCTAATTTTGAATTTGCTAAATACTTCATTTTACAAATAAACAAAAAAAAATAACATTTTATGTAAAGCAAGCTTTACTTTATAAATTTTTTATATATTTGTAAAACAAACTTTACATTATTATTAATCAATGAAACTCAAAACAATTAGAATTATGGCAATAATTACAGGATTATTAGGAGCAACATTATTGAATAGATTTTTGGAGGGTGGCGCATTGTTTATGTCATTAATTCTTATTTGTTTTTTACTATCTATTTATTTTACATTAAGTGGTTTTATAAATATTAAAACCAACCCTAGCCTATCTAATAAAATGCTAAGACTAATTAATGATAGTAGCATTTTAGGTTTGACCCTTGGATTCCTGGGAGGGTATTTAGGTTTTATATCAGGCTTTGATGCGATCGAAGCATCTGGGAATGCAGAACCTGTAATTTTAGCTGGAGGTATTAAAGTCGGACTTTTACCCCCTCTTTTTGGGCTTTTTACATTCGCAGTTTGTAGAATAGGTATGCTTATTTTAAGAATAATTCAAAAAAATAGTCATGACATCAATTAATATTTCAAAAAAAGAAATCTACATCATTATAGATATAGTATTTTCTATATTGCTTATAATTATTTTTTTGCCATTCTTTTACAACAACAGTATTAGCCATCTAACTAATTCTGAAGTTATAAGTAAAGTAATTCAAGTTATCATATTTAGTATCGTATTCTTTTCTACAACCTACGCTCTCTTAGAGATAAAATTTAAGAGAAAAATAATTAAAGATGAAAGAGATTATTTAATAAGCTCTAAAACCTATAAACTAAGTTATTTAATTTATAACATTTGTTTATTTTGGATAATTGGACATTATTTAGACGGAAACTCTTTTAAAAATAATGGTTTAGAATTTGATGATTCAATAATATTTATTCTTTTAATAGTGATTACAGGAGTTTCAATTGTTAAATCTTCGTATCAACTATACGTATATAGAACATCATAGGTATATGAAATTAAAAAACTCAATTAAAGAGAAGCGACAAAAAAGAAAGTTAACACAGCAAGAATTAGCAGATTTAGTAGGAGTTAGCAGACAAACTATAATTTCTATAGAACGGTATAGATACAAACCTAGCTTAGAACTTGGACTAAGAATGGCTCATGTACTAGAATTAGATATAAATAAATTATTTTACTTAGATTTAGAGAAAAATACAACTATCAAAACTATTGAAAAAAGTAAACCTATAACAGAATCTAAAAAATTTCAGGATTTTAAAGAAAAGGATTGGAAAAATTTATGGGTTGATTTAAAAAATAAATTATGAAGAAAAAATATGATGTTATAGTTTGGGGAGCTAGTGGATTTACAGGAAGGCTAGTTTGTGAATATATATTTCAAGAATACACACAAAAAGGAAGTGATTTAAAATGGGCAATGGCTGGAAGAGACCTTGAAAAGCTAAAACAAATAAGAGAAAAGTTTGCTGATAATACTATACCAATTTTAGTAGCAGATAGCGATGATACAGATAGTTTAAATGATTTAACAAAAAATACGAAAGTAGTTTGCACAACCGTTGGTCCTTATGCTAAATATGGGTCAAAGTTGGTCAAAGCATGTATAGATAATAAAGCACATTATTGTGATTTAGCCGGAGAAGTGCAATGGATGCATAAAATGATTAACAAACATCATGATTCTGCTCAAAAAAATGAAGTAAAAATTGTACATACTTGTGGTTTTGATTCAATACCATCAGACATGGGAGTCTACTTCATCAATAGAGAATTAAAGAAAGATAATCTTGCTATTAAAAGTATTGACATGCGCGTTGCTGGAGTTAAAGGAGGAATAAGTGGAGGCACATACGCTAGTCTAAGCAATGTAATCGAGGATTCTTATAAAGATAAAAATATATACAAGATATTATCTAACCCATATAGCCTTAACCCTATAGGTCTACAAACTGGAGAAGACAAAAAAGACCTTACTAAAGTAGTTTTTGACAAAATATCAAATAATTGGATAGGCCCATTTGTTATGGCTACAATTAATACCAAGGTTGTTAGACGAAGTAATGCATTGAGTAACTTTTCATATGGAACTAACTTTAGATATAGTGAAGCAACTATAGCCGGAAAAGGATTTAAAGGAAAAATAAAAGGGTACTTAAGTGCTATACCCTTAATTTTTGTTGCAGCAAGACCTAATTCTATACTTAAAAAAATCGCTAATGCATTACTACCAAAACCTGGGCAAGGGCCCTCAAAAGCTCAAAGAGAAGCTGGATATTACAATCTAAAGTTCTATATAAAAACTAAAGATAATACAGTAAAAATAGCAAGAGTGATAGGAGATATGGATCCTGGATATGGATCAACTTCTAAAATGCTAGCAGAATCCGCAATTTGTCTAGCAAAAGACAACTTACCAGTGCTAAGTGGTGTACTAACGCCTTCTGTTGCAATGGGCGATCTATTATTGAAAAGGCTTGAAGGAAATGCAGGTTTAACTTTTAAAATAGAATGATAAATTTAATCTAATATTTTTCTGAATACTATATAATTAAAACATTAACACTAATAATTATAACTGATAGATTAATTCTTACAGTATAAATACAGGAAATAAATTAGTTTTGTAAATAACTAACAAATATAAAATATCATGAAAAGAATTAAATTAGCAACATTATTAATCGTCATCGTTTCCTTAAATTTCTCATGCGTAACTAATACTGAAACTAACTCTACAGATACTGAAACTAACTCTACAGATACTGAAACTAACTCTACAGAAAGGTCAATAGGATTCACTAACTGGTCTGATGACGGAGAAGTTTATAAGTGGTACTTAGGGACAGACGCTGCTGTAGATCTAGTAGTAGATTTAGATAAAGTTTGGGAAAAACAAGATTATGCAAAAATGAGAACATTTTTTGCAGACACAGCAAAGTTTTATAAAAGAGACGGAAAGTTTTTTGATAATACAACTGATTTTATCAACGAAATTAGCTCAAAAGATGAAGAAGAGGCTACTGTCTGGAAACTTCTTAGCGCGTACTCAGTAGATTTTGACCCATCAAGAGGCGGAGAACACGTACAGGCAAGTTTTGAGATAACCAACAAAGCTGGTGATGTAATAAGAGAATTACACGAGCAGTACTATATCATAGATAGTAAGATTGTACAGTGGAGACAATTCTCATTACCTCTTAAATAATGAATATATTCTTAATAAAAAAAGCACCATAAAAATGGTGCTTTTTTTATAATTAAGCCAGACTTAAGTTAAGTTACTAAATGCTAAAATCGTATATGTTTTACAGTAGACGCACTCTAATGCAATGTTTACGATCAAATGAGATATCGAAGTATAAACCATCAACAGTTAAAGTAGCACACCAATATAGAAATCTGTTCCACATAATAATAAGCTATAATTTATCTCTTGTAAAGTAGTTTGTTTTCCAAAGGAAGAACATTATTAAAAAAGTTAATGTGAAGTAATATTGTGAAGGTTCGTTGAAAGGATCAAAAATATCAGTCGAAGGACCATAAGTAGATACACCTGTAAGGAATAAACAAATAGCAGTTATAAATAATAGTGTTTTTGAAAAAGGTTTTATTTTAGACAACATAATAGTAATAATACTTTTAAAGACTGTTCAATTTCCTTAGTTCATCAACTTCTTTTTTTAAATCTTCTACAGTTTTTTTTAATTGAAGTACTTGTCCCAACGCACCAATACCAAAGACAAATCCTATAATCCCTAAAGCTTCCATATATATACTATTTAATTAAATTTGCATATAAATATATAAAATTAATCCTAAAAATATATAAAGTACGTTTTTCATAACAGTAATTTTTATTTTAGTTAAGGAAAACAAGAATACTTCAATGACAAAGAAACTTTAATAAATATTTAAGGATAAATTATTTAAATTTTTCAATCACTTCTAAAGGAAGAATATCTTTAATAAAAGCATTATTTAATTGAACATACCTCCAATCATTACTATTAGCCTTAGCCATACCAATTATAGATTGTTGTAATTCTTTAAAATAAAAAGTATTGGTACTTTCTTCAAATTTAAACGACGCAGACTTTGGGGAGTATTTACTAATTATCCCTTCTTTCAAAACGTCAATTCCAAGAAGGAGTTGTCCACTAATTATCGTAGTTAAATCTCCAGTATAATTAACTAATAAATATTTGTTTTGCTTAAAATTATATATTTCAGAAATATTCGTAATAACTGGAATACCCAATTTGTTATTCATACCTACCTCCGTCCCTAAGTTTTCCCAAGATTGGATCAGCTCTTCCCTTGTAACCACTTCAAAAAGATTAGGATTCATTAAATCCATAACTTTATCAAATTCTTTATTATTTGAGTAATTAGAGAACTTCTTTAAGTCACTGGATATTCTTGGTAATATTCTTGTAATCACTTCAAAAAGATTAGGATTCATTAAATCCATAACATTATTAAATTCTTTATTATTTGAGAACTTTAAGTCACTGGAAATTATGTCTTTTAAATCATTTTCTTTATTAACATTTGTACAACTAAATGTAACAAGTAGCGCGAATGTGAATAGTAAATTTTTCATTTATCATTTTTATACCAATTAGAGTCGAAAAATAATTGATTATTTATCGACACTTCTTATATTTTTTTAAGTTTTCTAATCTTCCAAAGCTTCTTCAAGTTCTTCAATTTTTTCTTCAGTAGATTCGATACCATCTTTCATGTTCTTAATAGAAGCTTTCATTTTTTTCTTATCATATTCTCCCATAGCTTTAGCCAAATCTTCATTAATCTCATCCATCGCTTTCACAAGTTTTTCATATGTATCTTCGTCTTCACCATAGTATTCCATAATTTCAAGGTATTCTCGCAATGTTTCTATCAATTCATTATATAAATCTATCTGTTTTTTTCCTGAAGCATTATTAACCTTAATACCTAATTTTTTTATTTCTTCGTATTTAGCTGTCATAATTTCGGCATCAGATCCAGCATCTCTGACAGTTTCTGCATCAGATCCAGTATCTCTGACAGTTTCGGCATCAGATTTAGTGTCTTTTTCACAAGAAGAAACAATTAACATTAGAGCAAAAAGTAATGTAGGGATTTTAAATAATTTTTTCACTTTATTGGTTTTATTAAAAAGTTAGAGTCGAAAAATAATTGATTATTTATCGACTCTTCTTATATTTTTTTTAAGTTTTCTAAGCTTCCAAAGCTTCTTCTAATCTTTTTTTATTTCTTCTTCGAGCTCTTCTTTCACATCTTCAATCATTTTCCTAGTGCCTTCAAATTCAGTTATCATTCCTTCAGCTACATCGATGGATAATTTAGCTGCATCTTCATCAAGCTTAAGTATCGCTTCATTTAATTCATCCCATTTATCTTCGTCTTCCGAATAGTATTCTATCATCTCAATTAGTTCATCTATAAATTTTATAGTTTCTTCTGTGAGTTCTAATGCAGAGTCTTTATCTTCATCTTCATATGCTTTGTCAAATTCTTTTTCCAATTCCTGCATTGTTTCTTCTACTCCGAGAATTGTTTCTGCATCACTTTTAGTACTTCTTCCACAAGAAGAAACAATCAACATTATCGCAAAAAGTAATGCTGGGATTTTTAATAGTTTTTTCATTTTATTGGTTTTTAAAAGTTATAATAATAATATTGAATAATAAATATAATAAAAAAAGTTGTTAAAAAAAAAAAGGGAGCCAATAGATCAGGGCCCTCAGAATCATCTAAAATATCTGAAAAAGATATCCTATAGTTTAAATAAGAATTTTATATCCGATGTTTTCTATTCTATTTTTTTACCATCTACATAATTTTCCACAAACAAAAGATCGCCTTTTTTAGAAAAGCCCTTAGATTCTCCATTTAAAATACCATCAACAAAGTTTGCGGTATATTTTAATTGTCCTGATTTATAATAACCTTTTTTTTCTGCTGATTGTAAATATTCATCAACATAGTTAAATGTAAAATCTAATTCTCCTGATTTATGATAATGAGCCTCGTCTGAGGGTAAACCATCCTCGAATTTAATTGTAAATTCGACTTCTCCTGACTTAAAATAATAAATTTGATTTCCAACGATTGCATCATCTACAAGGTTTGATGTATATCGTAATTCACCAGACCTATAGTAACCTTTTTGTTCACCTTGAGCTAAACCGTCTACATAGTTCCTTTCAAATCTTACTTCCCCAGATTCATAATAACCAATTTCTTCACCTTGTATAACACCATCTACGTAGTCTACTTTATACTCAACCGCTCCACTTTCATAATACTGTATATATTCTTCTTCTTCCTTTCCATAAAAATAGTTTACTTTATATTTAACCGCTCCACTTTCATAATAACCTGTTTTTTCATCAATTTCGTCACCCCAATCAGCAGAATACGTAGAAATTACTTTATACTCAACCTCTCCACTTTCATAATAACCTGTTTTTTCATGTAAGTGGCTATCATTTGATTGTGAAAAAACGTTTAAAGAACAGCTAAAGAATAATCCAAATGCCAAAAATGTGTATAGTAGCTTTTTCATATTCCCAAATATAGAAAAAAACTTATTGACATTACTTTACAGAGAAGAATTCTATATAATATCCGTTTTATTAACATTTTTAGCCCTCAAAACAATAACACTTTTTATACTTTTTTGTTATATAAAAAAGAATGCGTTACTTATGTTCAATCCAAATATTACAAATAATAGTATTTAAAATAAAAAAACCTGACTATAAATAATCAGGTTTGGTTTAAAATATTTAAAGAATTTAATTACTCTTTACAAGATTCAGATATGTTAATCCTCATCTTTTAACTCTTCAACAGATTTTAAAGCAATCTTTATATCCTTTATAAATTTCTTTTTACCTTTTTTAAATTCTTTGTAGCTTTCCATTTCATCCGCTGCTTCTTCATCAAACTCTTCCATTGCTTCTTCAAGTTTTTCATAATTATCCTTGTTTTCCGCATAATATTCCGCTATTTCAATTAAATTTTCTAACTCATCTTCTGCTTCTTCATACAATTTAATTTTCTTTTTACCATCAGCTTTTTCTGCTTTTGTCATTAATCTTTCAAAGTCTTGCAAAGAATTAACAAGTGTTTCAGCGTCATCATTTGCATTTCTTCCATTTCCACAAGAAGAAACAATCAACATTATCGCAAAAAGTAATGCTGGAATTTTAAATAATTTTTTCATTTTTATTGTTTTTATAGTTAGTTATGTTATACAATTTACAACATTTAGTTATTACTTAAACTATCTAAATAAGATAGCTATGGTTTAGTTGCAAGCAGCTTCAATCATTTTAGGGAAAGGATTACCTAAACTTCCTGATTTTCTTGCGTCTTCGCAAGCTCCATTTAAGTCATTAGTATAATATTTTGCAATTGCTCTGTTTTTATAAGCAGAAGCATAATTAGGGTCAAGTTCTATTGCTTTAGTGTAGTCCGCTATAGCTCCATAGTAGTCTTTTAAATCATCTTTTGAAAAACCTCTGTTATTATAAGCAACAGCCAAATTAGGGTTAAGCTCTATTGCTTTATTGTAGTCGCTAATAGCTCCGTTGAAGTCTTTTAAATTATATTTTGAATTACCTCTGTTATAATAAGCTAAAGCATTATTAGGGTCAAGCTCTATTGCTTTATTGTAGTCGCTAATAGCTCCGTTGAAGTCTTTTAAAATAGTTTTTGTAGCACCTCTGTTAATATAAGCATCAGCATAATTAGG
>Ga0209709_10000358_pt1 | contig 43143 bp, 38 predicted proteins | sample ArcticOcean_MG_C_2_FD_187435 | JGI IMG/M metagenome (GOLD analysis project Ga0209709, IMG submission 187435) | Marine microbial communities from western Arctic Ocean - ArcticOcean_MG_CB4_136 (SPAdes) (version 2) | ecosystem: Environmental > Aquatic > Marine > Oceanic | place: Arctic Ocean... | reverse complement strand
CAAAAAGCTACCCTACCTCACCTTAAAATCAAAATACTCGATCCAATTGGCGTTTCTTGTTCTAAGATTTCAACTGTGTATTCTCCAGAAATTAATGCGTTAGTTTCTATGTCCACAGAGTAAAACACACAGGCAACTAATCGATCATTAGAGTAATCAATATTTCTTGTAGCGCTATATCCTTCATCATTATTTGACAATAACACATTGCCCTCTGTGTCTGTCACTCTTAGGTTTAGGACTTTGTTCCCGGGTTCAGCAATCTTGTTTTCAAGAAGTGTAAAACAAACCTTAATCATATCCACTCTATTCGCCCTATCCGTCTCAGGTTGTCTTCCAGTTTTTGTTATTCGAATTCCCACAACGCTTATTTCTGTGCATTGAAGAAGCCTTCCAGCTTCAATAATCTCCTCCATGTTTTCTTGGCGCTCTTCGAGTTTTTCGTTTTTCCCCTGCACCTCTTTAACTCGGTCTCGCATCGCGGTATTTTCTTTCGTTAATGCTTGATTCAGTTGATTTATAGAGTCGACGGTGGCTATATAACCCATCATCATCACCCTTAATCCTTCAGTTTTTTCTTTAGCTTTTCCGAGCTCCCAATTTCCATTTTTTACACGGGTAATTAAGCCGTCAATTTCATCTCGTTGGGCAGATATCTCAGCGAGCATCATAGAATTTTCAACATTGAGTGTATCATACGAAAATCGCATTTTCTCTAAATCGAAAACGACCTGCTCTTTGTCCATTTCAAGCCGGCCATAATCACCTGACAAGTCTTTAAACTTTTCTCCTCCCACAAAAAGCTGAATCCCTAGGAAAAGACAAATTACTGCTAAAACCACAATGGCAATGAAGGATTGTTTAGAGCTGAGGTTCATATAAATTCAATTATAAATAGTTAAGACAAAAGGGGAATTCCTAAAACTCATTCTGGCGTATTGCAAATTTATGTGATGAAATATACGTGTTAATACCGGGAATAAAAATTTCCAGAACATTATTAACTACCTGTAACTCTTTTTGAGCTTTAGGTCAGGTCTGCTCGGGTTAAATACAACAAAGCATCACAACAATTATTTTTCAAGCAACTATAACATAGTTTTTTGCGTCCTAAATTAGAACAATTAAGAATTGATCCCTATGAACAATAACTACTCTATTTTCCTTTCCGGAATTATTCTCTTACTTTCGATGTCTATTTCCACCTCTATTTCAGCTCAATGCGTTGAAGGAGAGTCAGAGGTTGTTGTACAAATATTAACGGACAACTATCCGGGAGAAACAACATGGACTTTATCCGACGCAAGTGGCGTCCTCTTAACAGGAGGACCCTACTCAGGAACTAACACAACTTATTCGGACACAACATGTATCCCCAATACAGGAGACCCATCTTGTTTGCAGTTTGTAATAGACGACAGCTATGGAGATGGTATATGTTGTGGGTATGGCACTGGAGACTTTGTTCTATTCATTGACGAAGTTGAAGTAGCGACGGGCGGAGATTTTGGCTATCAGGATATCGTCATGTTTGACTGCGCTCCTGGCACAACTTGCAACGATGCGGTGGCTTTGACCGAGGCTGATTATGGCGTTGTCTCTCAGGCTTCTGATAATTTTTGGTACACATTTACACCGCCAGCAAACGGAATGTATGAATTTAGCTCTTGTGGAGCTGCCTGCAATACAACACTCTACATTTATGACTATTGTAATATGAACAACTTTGGCGACACCAATGAGGGAACCATTTATTACGATGATATGGAAGGGGGGTGTGGAGATGAGGCGACCATTACGGCTTTGCTAGTAGGAGGGGAACAGATGTGGATACGTTGGGCATCTTTGGATGCGAGCTGCGGAGCTTTTGACTGGGCTTTTTCATTTATAGGCCCACCCGAAGGATGCATGGACGCGACAGCATGTAATTACAACCCATCCGCTGAAATTGACAATGGGACATGTATTTTTGAAGGAGACCCATTGTGTAACGGGCCAGATCTTTTAATTCTCACCGATGCGATTACGAGCTCTCTATATGCAACGACAATGCAGGTTAATGAAACGGACTGTTATATTGAAGAGGGGTGCTTAAATGGCTTTGGGGAAAGGCAAATCATTCGATTCACAACACATATTAAGAATATAGGGGACCTTGATTACTATATAGGCCAAACTGGCGAGTCGTCTACACAATTTGAGTGGGGCGCTTGTCACAATCACTGGCATTATGATGGATATGCCAAGTATGATTTATTTGACATGGATGGAGGTTTCATTCCTGTGGGATTTAAAAATGGTTTTTGCGTGATGGACTTAGAATGTAGCGATGGAGGGACGGCTACTTACGGATGCTCAACGATGGGCATTTCCGCTGGTTGCGGAGATATTTACTCTAGCGGACTCAGTTGCCAATGGATTGACGTTACAGATGTGCCAGATGGCCAGTACCGACTAGTCGTACGTGTAAACTGGGATTATGCTCCAGATGCTTTGGGCCATTACGAAACAAATACCGACAACAATTGGGGGGTTGTTTGTATTGAAATTGATCGAAGTGTGGGATATGAAGTAGCGATTATCACAGATTGTCCAGTGTTCACAGATTGTTCAGGAGAGCCTTATGGCACAACGGTATTTGACTGTGCGGGTGATTGTGGAGGTGCGACCTTAATGGGGGACATTGACGCAGACTTTGACCAAGACTTGACGGACGCTCAGTTGTATACAGAAGGAGTTTTGGGATCAGATATCCCACTGACTTCTTGCAATGACATTAATATTGATGGCCTAATAAACATCGTTGACGCTGCTACTATTGCGGATTGTCAGTATTGGAATTCCGCACACGCTCATCCCGACAGTTCGGGTGTACACTCTCATTGTGACTTTCCTTCTGTGGCTGTTGAAAATCCGTTTGACAATGTTGAATTTACAATAGGAAGTGTAGACTGGGATTTACAATATTTTGACGTTCACGTTCTGAATCCAGACAATAGAATCTACGCATATCACCTAGAGTTTGACGGTATTCAAATCTCTCAAACAGAGAGCTTGATTGACCCTCTTCTTTACTCCGGAACACCTTCTCACGTGCCAGGAGGAATAGATGTACTTTCTCTAAGTTACGATGGCACTTCGATTCCAAAAAACATTGTCTATACTCCATTTCTTCGTGTTCATTGGATAGGATCGGCAAATGGGATGGTATGTATTTCTCAAGCAGTTGATGTGGTAAACGATGCTCTTCAGACAACGCTGACATCTCTTTTCAACCCATGTGTTGAAGAAACAAATACTGGATGCTTTGAAGATCTCGATGGCGACCTGGTAGTTAGTGTCAGCGACATACTAGTTGTATTAAGCGAATTTGGTTGCCTGTCAGATTGTTCAAACGACGTAAATGGCGATGGCTATGTTAACGTTACGGATGTACTACTTGTTCTTTCGGCTTTTGGAACAGTCTGCGGATAGGAATTGCCTCACTCCTACTTTTCACAAGCTTAATGAGGGAGTTTATCCTTTAGAATCCCTAAGCCACAACTCCGAGCATCGCGGAGAAGATTGATCCGAGCATAATTCCATAACCGCTTCCAACAAGAGCGTAAAGAGGTCCCGGACATGCGCCCGTTAATGCCCAACCGCATCCAAAGATTATTCCGCCTATTAAGTTCCCTTTTTTATTGAACTTTTTATCTGCTGGATTGATCAGGTCGCCTGAAGAGAAATTGCTCCTACAACAATCGCACTTCCGATTATTCCGAACATATGAAAGCCCGATGGCCGGTCCGGCAACGTACCAAGGCCACGGTTGAGATATAAATTCTATCATATTAGCGTGAAGATTAAGGTATATTTGTGTCCTGATATAATTAATTATACGATGCGCATCACAATTACCCTAATGGTTTTATCAGTTTTACTTTCAGGACTTGTTCCTTTTTCTAAGCTGAATGCCCAAACCCTGATTGCACCCTCTTTTCAATCAGGTGACGGCTATACAATGGGCGTATTAGAATTATCAGAAGCGGGTGAAGTGGGAGAAAATATGGCTTGGGATTATAGCAATTTTTTTACGGTTAACTCTTACAACGCTCAGATACTGTCATCTACACCATCCCCATTTGAGGATGATTTTCCAAATGCTAACTGGATGTTAGAAGCGGGGGGAGCTCAGTATTATTATAACTACGGACCAGATGTTTTCGAGTATTACGGTGGGGTAGAAGAAGGAGTAAGTTATCCATATTCTGATTCTGAAATTTACTTTCCTTACCCCTTTTCATTTGGCGAAACATGGACAGATACGTTTGACATAGAGCTAAATATCTTAGGAATTGAAACACATCGATCAGGAATTGTCTCGAGTGTCGTAGATGGCTTTGGAGCCCTCGACCTTCCCGGAGGAGTTCATTTAGAGGATGTGACAAGGATCTCATTGTCTAGAGAAATTACGGACAGTTCAATGACAGGCGCAGTAACGTATTTAATTGACTTAGCCATGTTTTACTCCGGAACGACCGTTGTTCCAATGGTCACACATACACATTTTCAAGTCATAGAAGGACAAGACACGGCAATACAGGACTATACAGAGATCCTTCAGTCTTACCTTGTAGAAATTGATGACCTTCAAAATGAAGCGACCGAGCTTGATTTTACTATGTTTCCTAACCCGGCGAGTTCGAAAGTGCAATTTGTTTTCGCCAGCGGGATTAATGCCGCACACATAATGGAAGCGCTTGAAATTCGCGATATATCAGGTCGTTTAATCGAAACGCTTAATCTTGTGCCAGGTGTAAATTCTGGTGTGATAGATGTTAGCTCTTGGGCGAAAGGAGTCTATACGGCAACTTCTAAGCTGGGCTTAGAGAATGTCTCAACAAAACAATTGATTGTAGAATAGTCGACCATAAACAGACTAGGTCTATTCGAGCTGTAAGAATTTAGTAAGCGCGTTTGTCGCTTCCCTCTATGTAGTTTACGAAGGCTCGATTTACAACCCTACGTCCTCCTGGAGTAGGATAATTTCCGGTGAAATACCAATCTCCGGTGTGATTGGGACAAGCTTCGTGAAGACCTTCAATGGTTTGGAATATGATTTTTACATCAGCAACCATTCCCTCGGGAGTTAGAAGTTCAGAGATTTTGTCCGAAACTTCGTCAGCGGTAAAAGGATCATAAATGGCTGTTACGGGATTTTGCATCTCAGCCAAAGGCTTCATTAGCTCGGCCTTACATTTCTCATAAGTATCACTAAGAACTTTTTCAAGACCGCGATCTTTCAATAGAGCTACAGCTGCTCTGAAGGCAATAAAATCATTCATTTTTGCCATGTCGATACCATAGCAGTCGGGGAATCGGATTTGAGGAGCACTTGAAGCGACGACGATTAACTTGGGTCCGAGGCGATCAAGAATTCTAAGGATGGATTGTTTTAATGTCGTTCCGCGAACGATGCTGTCATCAATAACTACGAGGTTGTCTTTGCCTCTTCTTATTGAGCCATACGAGATGTCATAAACGTGGGCTACGAGATCATCACGTGAAGAATCCTGAGTAATGAATGTTCGGAGCTTAGCATCCTTAATCGCCACCTTCTCCACTCTGAGTCGCTCGTTCATAATACCTTCAATATCCTCATCAGAGGGGTGAGATCCGAGGCCTTTTATCCGTGCAATTTTACTTATATTTAAGACATTATCTAACCCCTGTATCATTCCGTAATAACAAACTTCAGCTGTGTTGGGGATGAAACTCGAAACGGTGTTGTCAAGGTCGTGTTCAATCGCTTCGAGAATTTTAGGAACGACTTTTTCACCCAATGCTTTTCGCTCTTTGTAGATTTCTACATCGTTGCCACGGCTAAAATAAATCCTCTCAAAACTACATGCTGTACGCGGTGCTGGATCGAGAATGCGAGGCATGTAAGTTGTTCCGTCACGCTTGATAATTAAAGCATGGCCAGGCTTGACCTCATGAACTTTCTCAGCGGTGAGGTTAAAAGCAGTTTGGATTACAGGACGCTCAGAAGTAGCAACTACAATCTCATTATCCTCATACCAATATGCAGGGCGAATTCCATTGGGATCACGTAACACGAAGGCGTCTCCATGACCTAGCATGCCACACATTGCGTAACCGCCATCGAATCCTTCTGCCGCAGATTTCAAGACACCTTCAAGATCTAATGTGTCCGCAATCTTTTCAGAAATACTTTGGTGATTTAACCCTTCAGCTTTTAGAGCATCAAAACGCGTTTGGTTTTCTACATCTAAATAGTGTCCTATTTTTTCAAGGACGGTAACGGTATCAGATTTTTTCTTAGGATGTTGGCCAATTTCAATAAGTATATTAAAGAGTTCATCGACGTTTGTCATGTTAAAATTACCAGCGACAACAAGATTTTTAGTACGCCAGTTATTTTGTCTTAAAAACGGGTGGCAATTTTCAATGTCATTTTTCCCGTAAGTGCCATATCGCAAATGACCCAGAGACACTTCACCAGTAAAGCCAAAGTTTTCTTGTAAAAAAGCCGCATCGGCAAGTTGATCTGCATCGAGATCAGAAAATCTATTCATGATATCTTCGAAAATATGATGAATAGGCTTAGTGTCGATAGACCTTTTTCTTGAAATATATCTTTTACCGGGGCTAACGTCCAGTTTAATATTAGCAATTCCGGCACCATCTTGCCCGCGATTATGCTGTTTCTCCATCAGAAGATACATTTTATTCAAACCGTAGAATGCCGTTCCGTACTTATCTATGTAGTACTGGAGAGGCTTTTTAAGCCTTAGAAGCGCAATGCCGCATTCATGCGTTAGGAAATCGCTCATAAAGATGTTGTAGGTGGAGCTGCGAAGGTAGTCACAATCGTACATTTGTAGTGATGGCAAAAGACCTAGAACCTGAAGACTTTTACACGACTGAGGAAGGCTTCATTGTCTTTACAGAAACATTCCATTTAAAGCGTGGTAATTGCTGTGAAAGTGGATGTAAGCATTGCCCTTATGGTTTTGATAAAAAGACGGGAACATATAGAAATACAGGAAAGAAATGAATTTAGAGCAGTTCAAAAAATCGATTACGCAGGGCATACCCTCGATTTTACCTCCTTCAAAAACGCCCAGCGATAGAGTATCCCATGCTCCGGTTAGAAAAGAAATCCTAACTTCAGTAGAAAAAGAACTGGCCTTAGCGAACGCTCTCAGGTATTTCCCAGAGGACCAACATGCAGTTCTTGCACCTGAATTCGCTCAGGAATTAAAGAATTATGGAAGGATATATATGTACCGCCTGATGCCTGATGTTGAAATAAAGGCCCGTCCGATAGCGTGGTATCCAGCAAAATGTCAGCAAGCTGCGTCAATCATGTTAATGATTCAGAACAACCTCGATGCTGCTGTGGCACAGCATCCGCAAGAGCTAATTACTTATGGTGGAAACGGCTCGGTATTCCAAAACTGGGCTCAGTACAGGCTTACGATGAAGTATTTAAGCGAGATGGATTCATCCCAAACCCTTACTATTTTTTCCGGCCATCCAATGGGACTTTTCCCATCACACCCAGACGCCCCTAGAGTTGTCGTAACAAACGGAATGGTCATTCCCAACCACAGCTCACAAGACGATTGGGAACGAATGAATGCTCTCGGTGTTAGCCAATATGGCCAAATGACGGCTGGGTCGTACATGTATATAGGCCCTCAAGGTATCGTTCATGGAACCACCATCACAGTCCTGAATGCCGGCAGGAAACTCGCAGAAAAGCACGGTGGCGATGGCTCTTTGGCAGGGCGCCTATTCGTGACTTCTGGACTCGGCGGTATGAGTGGAGCCCAACCTAAAGCGGGTAACATCGCCGGTTGCGTTACTGTTTGCGCCGAAGTAAGTGCAGCAGCGGCATATAAGCGCCACGAACAAGGATGGGTCGATCATGTAATTACGGACCTCATTGAGCTCGCTCAGCGAGTGCGTGAATCGATCGCAAATAAGCAGGCGGTTTCATATGCATACCTCGGAAATGTGGTGGACGTTTGGGAAGAGTTCGACAAGCAGGAGATTTATATTGATCTAGGTTCAGACCAAACCTCACTTCACAACCCTTGGGCTGGTGGTTATTACCCCATGGGACTCTCATTTGACGAGTCGAATTTAATGATGGCAGAAAACCCGGAGCAGTTTAAAAAGAGCGTTCAGGAAACACTAAGACGCCATACCTCAGCGGTAAATAGACACACCGCAAAAGGAACTTACTTTTTCGATTACGGAAACGCTTTTCTACTCGAAGCAAGTCGAGCGGGAGCTGAAATAATGTCTGAAGATGGACTTTCATTTCGCTATCCGAGTTACGTTCAGGATATCATGGGCCCGATGTGTTTCGACTACGGGTTTGGACCCTTTAGATGGGTGTGTACTAGCGGAGCACCGGGCGATTTAGCACTAACGGATGCCATCGCATGCGAAGTGCTCGAGGAGATGATAAAAGAGTCGCCGGAAGAGATTAAAACCCAAATGCGCGACAATATCCAGTGGATTCGTGGCGCTGAGGAAAACAATCTTGTTGTGGGTTCACAAGCTAGAATCTTATATGCAGATGCGGAAGGTAGGATTAAGATTGCCGCGGCATTCAATGATGCGGTTGCGTCCGGCGCGTTAAAATCTCCTGTTGTTTTAGGACGTGACCACCATGATGTGAGCGGAACGGATTCTCCTTATAGGGAGACCTCGAACATTTATGATGGATCTGCGTTTACAGCAGATATGGCGATACAGAACGTTATCGGTGACGGGTTTAGAGGAGCAACTTGGGTTTCGATACACAACGGAGGAGGTGTTGGTTGGGGCGAGGTGATTAACGGAGGTTTCGGCATGCTTTTAGACGGCTCATCGGACTCGGAAAGGCGCCTAAAATCCATGTTACACTGGGATGTAAACAATGGTGTTGCACGCCGAAGCTGGGCGCGGAATCCCGGTGCGGAATGGGCCGTAGATCGCGCCATGGCTGCTGAACCCCGCCTCAAAGTAACACGAGCAAATCACGCCGATTCCGCGCTCATTAAAAAAGCGCTATCGTGAACACTGTGAAAGTCGTCGCACATAGAGGGTATGCCGCCAAATATTTAGAGAATACCCTAGAGGCATTAAGCGAAGCTGTCAAGGCTGGAGCAACAATGGTTGAGTTTGACGTCCAATTCACGAAGGACCTCACACCCATCATGCTCCACGATGACAACTTTAAACGCACAATGGGATTAGACCTGAGCGTATTTGAAATTACCCAAAGAGAACTCCAAGGCAAGGTTGAGCTTAAACAAATTAGCGAGGTTGAGGAGGTGGTGATTTGGCTTAAAGCAAACCCGGGAGTGAAGGCATTTGTAGAATTAAAACAGGAATCCATCGACATGCACGGACTCGAAGTATGTGTGAATGCGCTCCGTGAATCCTGCGACTCTGCCCTCGACCAATGTGTATTTATCAGTTTCAACCCAGACTCAGTAAAAAACGCTCAGGAGTGTGGTTTTATGGAGACGGGTTGGGTTGTTTTAACTTATGATGAGGTGGGAGAGAAAATATCAGAAGAACTCTCTCCAGACTATCTTTTCGCCGACACGGAAATTCTTCCTAACGATGGATCAAAACTTTGGGAAGGCATCTGGGAGTGGGTTATTTATGAGGTTACCTCACTCGAAGTAGCCTCTAGATTACTCGAAAGAGGAGTGAAAATTATAGAATCCAAGGAGGTAGAGAAGATGCTGTCATGATATACGATATGGTAATTATTGGCGGTGGAATTCACGGCGCAGGTGTTGCGCAAGCCGCCGCCGCAGCAGGATATTCCGTCCTTGTTTTGGAAAAAATGGCCATAGCCCATGGAACATCTAGTAAGTCGAGTAAGCTCATTCATGGCGGACTTCGTTACCTTGAGTCAGGCCAAATAAAACTCGTTTTCGAGTGCCTATCCGAGCGATCTCTTCTATTAGAACTTGCCCCAGAGCTTGTTCGCCTTGAATCGTTTTTTATTCCAATCTACAAGCATACAAAACGCAGACCATGGGAAATTAGAGCGGGACTTTCCTTGTATGCAGCCCTGGGGAAATTTAAACGTGATGCGAGGTTTGAAAGAGTCCCTGAAGCACAGTGGAAAAACCTCGATGGCATCTCCATTGAGAACCTTCAAGCAGTTTACAAATACAATGACGGAGCGACAGATGATGCTGCACTAACTCGAGCGGTGATTCAATCTGCTAAATCACTCGGTGCTGAACTTAAGATGCCTGCAGAGTTTATTTCTGCAACCCCAGGTGATGACGTAAATGAAATCAAGTACTCCGTAAATGGAACGGTTCACAGCTGTAAAGCTAGACTCCTTGTCAATACAGCGGGTCCTTGGGCGAATGCAGTCCTTGAAAAAGTAACCCCTACACCAGCAAAACGAGAATTCGATCTCATAGCTGGCGCTCACATTGTTTTAAACGAGCCCGCCCCAAGTGGCATCTACTATGTTGAAGCCCCTCAAGATCAGCGCGCCGTCTTCGTAATGCCTTGGCAAGGAAAAACGATGATAGGAACTACGGAAACGGTATTCAGTGGCGATCCTTCAGATGTCGCCCCTCTGCCAGAGGAGGAAACCTACCTCTGCGATGTTGCTTCGAGTTACTTTTCTAAATTTAAAAATCTAACGAGAGAAAAAATCGTTGAATCATTTGCCGGTTTACGGGTGCTTCCTCACGCTTCCGGCAAAGCATTTTCACGTCCACGCGAGACAACGTTTCATGTCGATAAAAAACGCGCTCCACGGATAGCAACAATTTATGGGGGAAAATTGACAGCTTATAGGATTACAGCTGAGAAATTTGTTGCGAAATTTTCGGGCACCCTTCCACGTAGAAAGCGAAAAGCAGAAACCCGAAAATTGCCTTTAACACCCATTAAAACATAGATAAGCGAAAGAATAGCAAATTTTAACATTTGCCCGAACAACCTTTGTCGTTCTAATTACGTTTAGATATTGATTGTATATATAATGTTGCGTGATTTCGACATTAAATAAAAAGAACAATGGACCGGCTGAAGCGTCATTCGAAAGAATGGCGCTTCGCTAGTTTATAACCTTTTTTTCTCTGAGTAAGTTCGAGACACGCGCCCATGAACTCTTGCTAACAACTCGTAGGATATTGTTTCCGCTTTCTTTGCTAGCTCTATAACACATAGGTTTCTACCGAAAAGTTCCACCTCTTCCCCTGCAACAACATTTAATCCAGTCACGTCTATTGCAACTAAACCCATACACACCCGGCCCACGGATTTAGCATAAACACCCTTAATAAAAACACAACCAACTCCATTTCCGAGACACCGTGGGTATCCATCGGCATAACCAACAGGAAGCCAGGCAATCTCTCTATCCATTGCCTCAGCATCTGTAAAGCCATAACCCACACCCTCCCCAGCGGACAAACGCCTCACTTGAGTTACGACTGTCCGAAAGCTAATCGCTGGTTCTAGCCCCCACGCTTCTCCTGATTCATCGACGCCTAATAAGCAAAGCCCCACCCTCACATAATCAGACTTGTGATCTGAAAACCTGGCTACTCCGGAAGAATTTAATATGTGCGTCTTAAAGGGGAATGAAAAACCAGAACAAACCTTGTCGAAAATTTCGAACTGTTTTCGTGTTTTGCTGTCAAAACAGTTGTCATCAGATCCAGCCAAATGAGAATAAACTGTTGCGACGGTTAAACTAGACTCAATAACCATTCGTTCAATTTCCAACCGATCACTCACCTCAAACCCCAAGCGATTCATCCCCGTGTTGATCTTTATGTGAACAGGTAAATCACCCCCTCCGCTCTTCTTCGCCCAAACAACATAAGCCTCCATATGTTGTATCGACAGTAAAGTTGGCTCTAAATCGTATTCCCCCAAAACATCAAAAGTGCTTTTGTCTGGATTGAGAATCAAAATTCGAGATTTTACACCTGCTTTTCTTAAACGTACGCCTTCATCTGCATAAGAAACGGCCAGATATTCAACACCTTGCTTTTCGAAAATTTTTGCAAGAGCGATATCATCGGTTCCATATCCAAATGCCTTCAGTACACAAATTACAGACTTGCCATTAATCCGTTCGCGAACTCGATTTAGATTTCGCGCAACACATCCCAGGTCAATATCTAGCGTAGTAACATGTGACTTTTCTGACATTAATTACTTTGAGTTTTCTTTTTTGCGGAATACCACAAAGGCGTGTCTCGCAAGCGGGACATATCGGTCTTTTTCCCCGAGCTCAATGGTGCTGTCACCACCTGCAATTCTATGTGAAAAATGAGCGGCACGGCCCGTCTCCATACAAACAGCATGAAGCTTGGTTACCTCTTCTGCTAAAGCCAGTAGCTGAGGCATGCACCCAAATGGCTTTCCTGTAAAATCCAAGTCTAATCCAGCGACAATAACCCTCAATCCTCGATTTGCAAGTTCATTACACACCTCAGGCAACTCATCATCAAAAAATTGAGCCTCATCAATTGCTACAACAAGCGCCATTTTACCATCTACCTCGAGGGAATTTAAGATATCCCGACTGTTTTTCACCACCTTAGAAGGCATCGCGTTCTTATCGTGTGACACAACTTCGTCTATAGCGTAACGCGTATCTGTAGCGGGTTTAATTATGAGAGTTGGTTGATGAGCAATCACAGCTCGTCTTACCCTTCTTAACAACTCTTCTGTTTTACCAGAAAACATAGGGCCGCAAACGACTTCTAACCTTCCTTCACCTAAAGGAAGCGTCGTTACATTGTGGATTGAATCAATATTATGCATTAGCGAGAGCAAGTTACGATTTGAATGTAATTTAGCACCTATGAAAACGATGCATTATCTCACGACTTTAATTTTTATTGCGATTACTCTTATTTCTTGCGTTAAAACTCCCGGCGAGGGGGGAAGCGCTTCTATAGAGGGTTCCATTAGTCTCGTTCGCAGAGTCCAAATAAATAACCCGGCCTCTACCGTCGACACCATTCCGGCTTCAGATGTAGAGGTTCACATCATTTATGGTGATCACACAAGCCCGGATGACAAAGTTGATACAAACCCAGATGGTGACTTTGCTTTTAACTGGCTGAGAACAGGGAATTACACCTTATACGTGTATTCCGAGGACACCTCTTCAACAGCAAGCCCGCTTCCTAAGATAGCCTTTTATTTTGAAGTTGAGATTGAAGATAGAGATGATATAGTAACCTCAGCACCCCTACTCATCTATGACGAGTATTAAGATTATGGCTAGGCTTGCAATGGTTTTTCTCGCCATCTTCTTTTCCTCTACGCCGACTTTTGGACAGTGGACAGATTATGGAGTTTGGACTAGCATGTCTATTTCTAAAAATATTTCTAAGACATTAGAATTCACTTCAGAAGCCCAAACCCGTTTAGACTACGATGCCTCCCGCCTCGGGTCCGCGTTTGCGAATTTCACCCTTTCAAGAGAGCTCTCTCCTTATTGGAAACTCTCCTCAGCACTCCGACTCGGCGAGACGCGAACTGACGAGTACGCTATGGAGCCGCTACGCCGTATTTCCGTATCCGCGAAGTATAAACGCTCCCTCTTCTCTAACATCTCTGCCTCACTTCGATTCCAATACCAACTAAAAACCGAGATTAGGCAAACTTTCCGAATAAGCCCCGCCTTGTATTATAAGGTGACAAAAAAATTACGATTGGCCATCTATACAGAATTGTTCTTTAAACCATCTCAAGAAGGGTTCTATCAGAGCGGTTTTAGATACAGATTTATGACTAAATATAAAGCCTCCAAACGACGTTGGGTTTCTTTTGGTTACCAAATAGAACAACAAACAAACACGACAGACCCATGGTCTCAGCACGTGTTTATTTGCAGTTACGATTTAGAATTGAAGCGGCGGAATGGAAAAAAGTAATTTTTGTCCACCTAAAAGACTTGGTTATCCACATTGTCAACTATCTTTGCACCCCTAAATTTGGGGAAAAATCGAACACGCAACACTTTCGCTGTGGATACTTTAAGTTACAAAACAATCTCCGCTAACAAGGAGAATGCCGATAAAAAATGGCTACTGGTAGATGCTGAAGGGCAGACTCTAGGTAGAATTGCTTCAGAAGTTGCAAAACTTATACGCGGCAAGCACAAGCCTAATTTTACGCCTCACGCAGATTGCGGAGATTACGTAGTTGTCATAAACGCAGAGAAGATCAAGCTTACTGGAAAGAAGTGGGATCAAAAGATTTATATGCGTTACACTGGTTACCCAGGTGGTCAACGTACTCGTACAGCTGCTGAGGTTATGGCGCGAAAGCCTTTTTCAATGGTTGAAGAAGCTGTAAGAGGCATGCTCCCTAAGAACACTTTAGGTCGTGCACTTTTCCGCAACTTGCACGTTTATGTTGGGCCTAGCCACAAGCATGAAGCGCAAGAGCCGAGGACAATCACTTTCAACCACTAACCTGAAGCATGGACGTAATTAACACATCAGGCCGTCGCAAAGACGCAGTAGCTCGCCTTTACCTCTCAGAAGGAAAAGGAGAATTCACGATTAACAAGCGTGACTATAAGGACTACTTCCCAACAGGGACTCTCCAATACAAGATTAACCAGCCATTCGTACTTACAGAAACAACTGGTAAATACAATATTAAAGTAAACGTTGCTGGCGGAGGTATTACCGGCCAAGCAGAAGCAATACGTTTAGCGATCTCTAAGGCTCTTATTGAAATAGACCCTGAAAATAAATCTACTCTTAAAGCTGAAGGTCTTACTACTCGTGATCCACGTATGGTTGAGCGTAAGAAATTCGGACAAAAGAAAGCCCGTAAGAAAGAACAGTTCTCGAAGCGTTAATGGCTGCCGCCTGACACGTCTTCATTTTTTAATAATTTGTTTAGCATCCAAATTTCATAGACTCACACACTTAAGTGGCTACTATGGGATTGCTTTAAACTAGGAAAGTAAACTAACAACATGGCTCGTACTAATTTTGAGCAATTGCTCGAAGCCGGATCTCACTTCGGCCACCTAAAGCGCAAGTGGAATCCACACATGGCGCCTTACATCTTCACTGAGAAGAAAGGAATTCACATTATTGATTTGCATAAGAGCATCGTTAAGATTGACGAAGCTGCAGCTGCAATGAAACAAATTGCAAAGAGCGGAAAGAAAATCCTCTTTGTTTCTACAAAGAAACAAGGTCAAGACATCGTTTCTACTCACGCAAAGGCCATCGGCATGCCATACATCACTGAGCGTTGGTCAGGGGGTATGCTTACCAACTTCGGAACGATCCGTAAGGCAATTCGTAAGATGACTCAGATTGATAAGATGGAAGCGGATGGTACGCTTGCCATTCTATCTAAGCGTGAGCGTCTTCAAGTTAGCCGTCAAAGAGAGAAGCTAGATAAAGTTTTAGGTTCTATTGCTGACATGACGAGACTTCCAACTGCGATATTCATCGTGGATGTTAGGAAAGAGCACATCGCTTTAGCAGAGGCAAAGAAGCTGAATATTCCAGTCTTTGCGATTGTTGATACGAACAGCGATCCCCGCCCAGTTGATTTTGTAATTCCAGCCAACGATGATGCTTCAAAGTCAATCGACCTAATTACGCGTACACTCGCTGAAGCTGTTGCTGAGGGTTTAAACGAGCGTAAGGAAGAAAAAGATGAAGCTGATGCGCTAGCTGAAGCTATGAAAATTGCCAAAGCGAAAGAGGAGGCTGATAAATTAGAGGCTGCTGCTAAATTAGAGGAAGCCGCTAAATTAGAAGAGGCTTCTGAATCAGATGATGCTTCTGCCAAAGAGGAAGTAAAAGCTGATGAGGGAACTAAACCTAGGGCTAAAAGGCCTACGATTAAAAAGGCTGCAAAAAAAGTTGCTTCTAAGAAACCTGTTTCTGAAGAGCCTGTTTCTGAAAAGCCGAAAGACTAATTACCACCACCACTTTTTACAGATAATATCATGAGCATAACTGCTGCTGAAGTAAAAGCGCTACGTATACAAACAGGCGCTGGGATGATGGATTGCAAAAGAGCACTCGAAGAATCCGAAGGAAATACAGAAAAAGCTGTCGAGATTCTGCGACTCAAAGGTCAAAAAGTTGCTGCCAAGCGTAGTGACCGCGACGCAAGTGAAGGAGTAATTCTTTCAGGTGTAAGCAAAGACGGAAAGACAGGCATTGTCATGTCACTCAACTGTGAGACGGACTTCGTTGCACAGAATGCGGACTTCATCTCTGTAGCTCAAACTTTAATCGACCTGGCTATTGCTGATGGGTGTGAGACGAAGGATGACCTCCTTGCGAAGAACTTCCCTGGATCTGACATCACTGTTGCAGATAGAATCATCGACGAAACCGGAAAAATTGGAGAGCGTATCGAAATTGGTGGCTTTAATGTCGCTAAGGGAGAAACTGTAGCTTCATATATTCATCCAGGTAACCGTTTGGCTACAGTCGTTGGATTTAGTGGATCAGTAGATGCTGGTGTTGGACGCGATGTTGCTATGCAGGCAGCTGCGATGGCTCCTGTTGCTGTTGATCAGTCACAAATTCCAGAGGACCTCATTGCCAAAGAGACTGAAATCGCAAGAGATTTAGCTATTCAAGAAGGAAAGCCAGCTGAATTGGCAGATAAGATTGCTATTGGACGTCTTAACAAATGGTATAAAGAGGTAACTCTTGTAAATCAGCCATTCATTAAGGACAATAAGCAAACAGTTGCTCAATATGTAGCATCTGCTTGCCCAGGGGCTAAGGTTGAAAGCTTCAGCCGTATCGCTTTAAGATAATAAATATCAATTGGGCTCCGCCCCAATAAAAATAAACTTGAAGAAGGACGCAGTAGCGTCCTTCTTTTGTTTGTAGAGTATTTTCTTTGACCGATATTGCGGTTGCAATGAAGTACAAAAGAATCCTTCTTAAGCTGAGTGGAGAATCTCTCATGGGAGAAAAGCATTTCGGCATCGATAATGGAAGACTTGCTGTTTATGCAAGTGAAATCCAAGCTTTAGTAAATACTGGTGTAGAGGTTGCTATCGTTATAGGCGGTGGTAATATTTTCAGAGGAGTTCAAGCTGAAGAAGGCGGTATGGAACGTACTCAAGGAGATTATATGGGCATGTTAGCGACTGTTATCAATGCCATGGCTCTACAAAGCTCTTTAGAACAAATTGGGGTGGACACACGTTTGCAGACGGCAATTGAAATTAAGCAAATAGCAGAATCTTTTATTCGTAGAAGAGCTCTTCGACACCTTGAAAAAGGCAGAGTAGTCATATTTGGAGCTGGAACAGGGAATCCGTTTTTCACAACAGATTCAGCCGCCGCCTTAAGAGCCGTAGAAATAGATGCTGATGTGATTTTAAAAGGCACAAGAGTGGATGGCATTTATTCATCGGATCCGGAGAAAGACCCTTCTGCAACGAAGTATGAGGAAATAAGTTTTGACGAGATTTTTGAAAAAGGACTTAAGGTAATGGACATGACTGCTTTCACTCTATGCCATGAAAACAATGTTCCTATTGTTGTTTTTGATATGAATAAAGCAGGAAACCTGCTTAAAGTAGCAAAAGGTGAGAAAATTGGAACTATAGTCAAGTAGTACTGGCAGTTAATAAAGAAGGATATGCAAGAAGCTATAGATATGGCACTAGAAGAAGCCAAAGATTTAATGGACAAAGCGATGGATCGCTTGACAGGAGAACTAAGAAAAGTTAGAGCTGGAAAAGCTCATCCTTCTATGTTAGATAGCGTTAAGATTGATTATTACGGCACCATGACACCGATAAGTCAGGTTGCAAACGTAAATTCTACAGACGCTAGAACGATTGTTGTTCAGCCCTGGGAAAAACCCATGCTTGATCCAATTGCTACTGGCATAATTAACGCCAATCTTGGGTTAAATCCGACGAGCAATGGTGAAGTGTTAATTATCAATGTCCCACCACTCACAGAGGAAAGACGAATTGAACTTAGCAAACGTGCGAGGAGTGAAGGCGAGGCGGCGAGGGTTTCTATACGTACTGCACGTAAAGACGCTAATGATTTACTTAAATTAGCTAAGGAAGACGGCCTTAGTGAAGACATGCACAAGACAGGAGAGGCAAAAGTACAGGATTTGACAAACGCCTATACAAAGAAGATAGAGGAGGTGCTAGATGCAAAAGAAAGTGATATAATGACAATCTGATTATTTCAGATTCTACACTAAAGCGATAGACCTTAAAATTCTAAGGCGAAAGCGCGCGCCTCTGTGTCTGATGCAAGATGAACTTCGAGATCTGGTTTTGATTGGTAGCTAACCTTACTAAGAGCATATTCTACAACATCAGGAAGCTGTGCAAATGCGATTTCATCATTCAGAAAACGAGCGACAGCGACTTCATTTGCTGCATTGAGAACAGCTGGAGCATTCCCTTCTTTTGCCAAGGCGTCAAATGCGAGATTGAGGTTGCGGAACGCTTTAAAATCCGGCTTTTCAAATGTAAGAGAGGGGTAGTCTAAGAAATCGAATCGAGGAAAAGTATTCTTAAGCCTTCTCGGATAGGTGAGGGCGTATTGAATAGGGAGCTTCATGTCTGGGAGCCCCATTTGAGCTTTCATAGATCCATCCTCGAATTGAACAATACTGTGGATGATTGATTGTGGATGTACGATGATATCTATTTGGTCTTTGTGAAGATTAAATAACCACTTCGCCTCAATCACCTCAAGACCTTTGTTCATCATAGATGCAGAATCGATGGTGATTTTTGCCCCCATATCCCAGTTCGGATGCTTCAGAGCGTCTGCCTTGGTTACACTTGCAAGCATCTCAGAGCTGAATCCGCGGAACGGACCTCCAGATGCGGTAAGAACGATTTTTTCTATGGGATTGTGAAATTCTCCAGCAATGCATTGATAAATGGCGCTATGCTCTGAATCCACAGGGTGAATATCAACTCCAGCTTTGCGAGCCTCGGCTATTACAAGTTCACCTGCGATGACCATGGTTTCTTTGTTAGCTAGAGCGATATGTTTGCCAGCTCTGATTGCACTCAGGGTAGGACGTAATCCAGCAGCGCCCACAAGGGCGGTTAAAACCATATTTATGCCCTCCATCTCTACGACTTGGACGAGAGCTTCGTCTCCGCAGTAGACCTTAATTCCTTCGTCAAATAAGGCGTCAAATACTTTATCCCTTAGCGAAGGCTCGGCAATTACGACTGCGTTAGGCTTAAACTCGAGAGCCTGTTTAATTAAAAGGTCAGCATTTCTTCCGGCAGAAAGAACTTCTACGTGTAGGAATTCAGATTGCTCGCGTATTACGTCGAGTGCTTGGGTGCCTATCGAACCAGTTGAGCCGAGAATCGCTATGCCGCGAGTTGGAGCCTTTGAATCTGCTGATTTCATAGAAATCCACACTCAAGTTTTGCCTCCTCGCTCATCATATCCTGAGTCCAAGGTGGATCAAAAACGATCTCAACTTTTGCACTCTTGACTCCATCCATTGCGGCTACTTTATCCTCTACATCTTTAGGCATACTCTCTGCCACTGGGCAGTTTGGAGATGTCAGAGTCATGTCGATTAGCACAACGCCATCATCTGAAATTTTCACTTCGTATATAAGCCCCAATTCGTAAATATCTACCGGGATTTCAGGGTCGAAAATAGTTTTTAGAACTTCGATTATTTGATCTGTAGTGGGAATGGCCATTTCTAGTAATTGAATTGTTTGATTAGAATTGCTCAGGTTTCATTTGAGGGAAGAGTAGAACTTCTTGAATAGAGGTTTGGTCTGTAAGCATCATAACAAGCCTATCAACACCTATACCCACACCGCTTGTCGGAGGCATGCCAAACTCAAGTGAACGCAGGAAATCCTGATCGATGAACATTGCCTCATCGTCACCTCGCTCAGCAAGCTTAGCCTGAGACTCGAAACGCTCACGTTGGTCGATGGGGTCATTCAACTCCGAGTAAGCGTTCGCAACCTCTGTTCCATTTATGAATAGCTCAAACCGTTCTGTGTAACCGGGCTTGTCACGGTGCGTTTTTGTGAGTGGAGACATATCCACAGGGTAGTCCGTGATGAATGTCGGTTGGATATACTGGTGCTCGCACTTCTCGCCAAAAAGCTCATCAATGAGTTTCCCACGTCCCATAGATTCGTCAACGTCAATTCCTAGTTTTTTACACGCACTTCTAATCCCGTCTTCATCAAGTTTATCTATGTCAACAGAAGCATTCTCTAGAATAGCATCACGCATCGTTACACGTGCGTAGGGAGGAGTGAAATCAATTTCTTGCCCCGCTAAAACAACCTTTGCCTTCCCGCCATGGACTGACTTTGCTACGTCACCAAGTAGATTCTCCATCGTCTTCATCATCCAGTTGTAATCTTTGTATGCAACATAGAGTTCGAGAATTGTAAATTCAGGATTGTGCGTTCTATCCATGCCCTCATTTCTGAAGTTCCTAGAGAACTCATAAACACCTTCGAACCCTCCAACGATGAGCCTTTTTAGGTATAGTTCATTCGCAATTCTAAGGTAAAGAGGTATGTCAAGTGCGTTGTGGTGAGTTGCGAAAGGACGAGCGGCAGCTCCTCCGGGGATAGCCTGTAAAACAGGAGTATCAACTTCAAGCCAACCCTCGTTATCGAAAGCCTCCCTCAGAGTTCTAATGATCTTGCTTCTAGCAACAAACGTATCCTTCACCTTGTCATTTACGCAGAGGTCAACGTAACGCATCCTGTATCTAAGCTCTGGATCAGAGAAAGCGTCGTGCACATTCCCATCCTCATCAGTCTTCACGGCTGGGAGAGGGCGGATGGCTTTTGAAAGGACTTTAAATTCGAGAACTTTCACAGAAGGCTCACCAACTTTCGTAAGAAAGGTTACCCCTTTCACTCCGATAAAGTCACCTCTGTCGAGGAGCTTTTTAAATACTGAATTGTAAAGGGTTTTATCCTCACCAGGACAAATCTCGTCTCGGTTCAGGTAAAGTTGAAAACTGCCTTGAGCATCTTTGAGTTCAGCAAAAGAGGCTTTACCCATAATGCGTCGGCTCATCATCCTTCCAGCTAAGCTCACCTCAACGCCTTCTTTAAAGTCATCTCTAAGGTCCTCACTTCTGTGACTTACGATGAACTCCTCGGCAGGGTATGGATTAATTCCAAGGTCCCGCAGTTGCTGTAAAGACCCTAATCTAACTTGCTCTTGTTCGCTCCTAATCATGCTACAAAGATACGCTTCTAAACGTGGCATTAATGTGGCAATTTTTCAAGCTTTTCACTTAGTTTTATACCCTCTTATTCAACCTGCAAATAGTGCATTAATTATGAAAATTAACTCTTTTATTTTTTTAGCGTTTACGGCTCTTTTCTCCCTACCTATTCTAGCCCAAACAGACTCCCTCCCTTCTATTTCTATTCCAGAAGTAGTTATTTCAACTTGCCCCGGTGAACTAACCCCGAATGAAGCGCCACGTTCAATTGCGATCATTTTGCCTCAAGAAATAACAAACGCGGCTTCAATTTCTCTTGGGGAAGCACTTGAAGGTGTTGCGGGTGTTGATTTAAGAGAACGAGGAACGTTTGGAATTCAATCAGACCTTTCAATACGTGGCGGATCGTTTGAGCAGACAGCGCTTATTGTTAATGGTGTCAGATGGAGTGCCCCCCATACCGCACATCATCTCATGGATGTAACATTCGATGTGGAGGATATCTCGAGAATTGAAGTTCTTAAGGGAGGTTCTTCTCCATTTTTAGGTACAGGCGCTCTTTCTGGAACGGTATCAATATTCACAGGACCTGGACGAGAAAACAAAGCGCTTGCTTCAATAGAGGCAGGCTCATTTGGCATGCTAAGAATTAAATCTACTGTGGACTTCGGATCTCAGAGTTTCAGGCATCGCTTTGCTGTAAGTCGAATTTCAACTTCGGGCTACATTGAAAACACAGATGCAAGCATGGTGCTTGCTTCTTACTCTTCTCGTTTAATTCACGAAGCCGGTCTGTTTAATTTCTCAATAAGTACTGCAAATAAAGCTTTCGGAGCTCAAAATTTCTACACAGCATCGTATCCCACTCAATACGAAGAAACGGAAACATTGCAATCCCAACTTTCATGGGAGCAGAGTTATGGCAATCTAAAATTACAAGGAGCCCTCCACATAAGAAACCACAATGATATGTTTGAGTTATTCCGGGAATCGGAAGGTTTTTACGAAAACACGGCTGACGGTTTCTACGTGATGAACGGAGACACAGCTGCTCTTTACGCTCCAGGAGCAAGTTGGTATCACGGCCCCAATCGCCATAAAAGTCGTACAAAAGGAGCCAGCGGTAGTGCCGTGTATGGGGGTTCTCTTGGGTTTACCGCTTTCAGGTTTGACATCAGAAATGAATCTATTTTCAGTAACGTATTAGGCACATTAGAAGGCGCCCAAGAAGGAGATACTGTTCTCACAAAAGGGGACTCTAGGACTACTCATGAGTTCGCTCTTTCACATAGGTTTTCAGCTGGACGTTTTGCTACAACGGTTACTGGAGCGATCACAAATGGTGTTTTCGGAACATTTGTTTTGCCAGGAGCTACACTTACGATGAGACTTGAAGAGGAAGGATCTGCGCTCTTGTTTGGATCTGCGAACAGATCTATGAGACAGCCATCATTTACAGATCTGTATTATAACATAGGTGGAGCTCAAGGGTCCATTGATCTTCAGCCAGAGTGGTCTGATAATTTTGAAACCGGCGTTAGAGCTGCATTAGATATTAATGAAAAACTGACACTTTCTTTTGAGCAGGCGTTATTCGTAAGACAGGGTCACAATTTAATTGACTGGGTGCGTTTTTCAGGCGAAGACACTACCAGAGCAACCAATTTTAGAGAGGTAACTTTCACAGGAATGGAGACTTCTTTGAAATTGAAAAGCGTTCACGGAAATTATATCGAGGCACACTATACCTCAATGAAAGCTTCTGAGTCTAGCTCGGGTTTTGAGTCGAACTATGTTTTAGACTTCCTGAAGCATCAGCTTAATGTGAGGGCTTTGTTAGCCCTTCCAGGAGAAATCAACTTAACCTTTAGGTATTCACTGCAGGACAGAGAAGGTGGGTACTACAACCCTGTTGAAGGGATTGAGAAGGAATTTGTGCCTTTGGGACTTTTTGGGGCCAACATTTCTAAAAGTTTTCTGGAGGGGAAACTGAATACCAATCTTAGAATTGACAATGTGCTAAATATCGAGGTTCACGATATAGGAAATGTGATGCTGCCTGGTAGAATGATAAGAGGAGGGCTTACCTTCGCGTTTGATTAATTTAAAACATACACTAGAATGGCTGATGCGAATATGAGGGATCTCATTGAGAAATTCCCGACTCAACTAAATGACGCAATTGTTGATTTATCGAAAATGGACAGTAGCGCACATAAAACGGCTGCGCAAAATTTCTCACCTTCTGGAGTTTTAATTCTCGGTATGGGAGGGTCTGGAATTGGAGGGGCCATTGTTGAAGGCATCTTGTTACAAAACAGCAAAATTCCTGTACAGTCCTGTGCAGATTATGCTATCCCAGGATGGGTTTGCGAGTCTACGCTTGTTGTTGCATGTAGTTATTCTGGAAATACAGAGGAGACGTTAGAGGCAGTGAAAACAGCTTCTGAAAGAGGGGCTAAGATATGTGTAGTCACCTCTGGAGGTGTTTTAAACGAGATGGCGAAGGAAAAAGATTGGCCTGTAGTTACGATGCCGGGTGGACACCCACCAAGATCTCAGTTTGGAAGAGGGTTTACAGGCCTTGCTTGGACTTTGAACCAATTCAGTATGTTTTCAAATGAAATGTATGCTGATTTAGCGTCTTCACCAGCGTTTTTAAACAACATGGTGGAAACTATTGTAGAGCAAGCGGATTCATTAGCCGATTTAGTTGAGAATAAAATAATCATGATTTATTCGGACACTTCTACTGGTGCAATTGCTACTAGAATGCGTCAACAATTAAATGAAAACGCCAAGTTATTAGTTAATACTCATGTGTTGCCGGAGATGAATCACAACGAATTGGTGGGTTGGGGTGCTGGAACGAATGAACATGTTGCGATCATATTACGTACTCCGGAGGACAATGTTCGCACCAGATTTAGAATGGACTTTTGTTCTGATATTTTTAGAGAGTTTGAAGCTGATGTTATTGTGATCGATGCGATTGGGGAAAACCAAATGCAGCGTTTAATGTATCTTAATCAGATTAGCGATTGGCTCTCATTATTGCTGGCAGAGCGTTCGGGAACTTGTCCTGTTGACATAAAGAATATTATTCGACTCAAGTCTGCTTTAGAATCATTTAATGGGTGATGAAATATCTTCAATTTGAAGATTTGGGATTAATGCGGTATAAACCGTGTTGGGACTATCAAGAGGAAATTTTTAAGAATGTAATTTCACAAAAAATTGCCAGACGAGACGGTTTAGATAAAAAGGAGTCCGAAGCGTCACCCTACCCAACGAGTCGTTTGCTATTTGTAGAGCACCCCCATGTTCTAACATTAGGCAGAAGTGGTGATGCAGAAAATGTCATTGTAAGCCCAGCTAGATTAGCGGAATTGGGGGTGGATTATTTTCCGACAAATAGGGGAGGGGACATCACTTATCATGGCCCAGGCCAACTTGTAGCTTACCCTATTTTAGATTTAGACCAATACTTTACTGACATTCACAAATACCTTCGCTTTCTTGAGGAAGCCGTCATAAAAACATGTGCTGAATTCGGAGTTGAGGCAGGAAGAATTGATGGACTTACTGGCGTTTGGGTAGAGATAGATTCAGGACCTCAAGCACGAAAGATTTGTGCATTTGGCGTAAAAGCTTCCCGCTGGGTTACCATGCACGGCCTGGCCTTCAATGTTGATTCAGATCTAGATTTTTTCGACTTAATTGTTCCATGTGGAATTAAGGACAGAGGAGTTACATCTCTCACAAGGGAAGTTGGTAGAAAAGTTTCCCTCAGTGAAGTGAAACCAATTTTAAAGAAACATCTACAAGCCCTTTTTGAGTGGAATGAGATAGATTAACTCTATATGGGAGAAGCACTTAAGAGTTAAGTTGTATATTTATCTGCAAGCATCTTACAATTTGCTACAGATATAAACTCACGGTTTACGTTTACAAAAGAGTTTTAAACGGTTTGAATTGCTGTAGTATCTTTAGAATAAAATAACAGTTATGCGCCGAAATTTAAACGTCCTTGTCGTTGATGATGAAGCTCCAGCAAGAGCTCTTCTTTGTCGACAAATAGAGAACACTTGCCCATCACTTAATGTCGTTGCGTCTGCATCTAGTGCCGCTGAAGCTAGATCCTATATAGATAACTTTTCACCGGATGTTGTTTTTTTAGATATTCAGATGCCTTATGAAACAGGTTTAGAATTAATCGAGACGTACCAGGATCGAGATTTTTATGTTGTTTTTGCAACTTCTTTTAATGAGTATGCAATAAAAGCTCTGAGGCAAAGAGCGTTTGATTTCCTTCTTAAGCCCATTGACAACGATGACCTTAAAGCATGTGCAAGAAGGATACTAATGCACTATTATCACAAAAGAAAACCTGGCCAAGGGGCACTTCCGCCAGCTCCACGTCGTTTTGAAATAGTTACTTTGGGAAAGAGACACTTTGTTAAGCATGATGATATTCAGCATATAGAGGCTTGTGGGAGTTATGCAACACTGCACTTAATCTCAGGAAGAAGAATAACGATTTCAAAAAACTTAAAGAAAGTGGAAGGAATACTTGACGACCCCACATTCTTCAGAGTACACAATTCTCACATTGTTCGTCTTAATTATATTCACACATGTAATTATAGATCTCACTCTATAACTTTAGAGAGTGGAAAAAAAATTCCTATGGCTGTTAGAAAAAGAGAAGAGTTAAAACAACGAATGCATATTTTGATATCCAGTTAGGAGTACTTTTGCGCAATGCTTAAGGATATTCGAACATTAGATAGTAAGGAGTTGCATGACGAGGTTGTGGCTATGGGCGAAAAACCTTTTAGGGCTAAACAGCTAGAAGATTGGGTTTGGTCTAAATCGGCAGGATCTTTTGAGGAAATGACTAGCCTATCTAAGACTTTCCGGGAGAAATTAGCAGAAAAGTTTATCTTAAAGCGAATTGAATTAAGCGAACAGCAGATTAGCAGGGATGGGACGGTTAAATGCGCATTTAAAGTAGATACGATAAAGTCCGGCGATTTAAATATTATTGAGGGGGTTTTGATTCCGACGAAATCGAGGACGACTGCATGTATTTCATCTCAGGTGGGATGTAGCCTAGCCTGCGACTTTTGTGCAACGGGAAGACTTAAACTCATGAAGAATCTGACTGCTGCAGAGATGTACGATCAGGTAGAAATGATCGCAACTATATCTCGTGAGCGGGAACGATCGAATCTCTCGAACATTGTTTATATGGGGATGGGAGAACCCCTACTTAATTATAAACATGTACTAGAAAGTGTAAAAAGAATTTGCGGAACACCTGGTCTTGGTATGTCGCCTCGAAGAATAACCATAAGTACGGCTGGAATTGCAAAGGCGATAAAGCGATTGGGTGATGATGATGTGAAGTTTAATCTCGCGCTAAGTCTCCACGCGGCGAACGACAAAAAACGCTCTGAGATAATGGCTATAAATGATTCGAATAATCTCGAGTCTCTTGCCGAAGCTCTTATATATTTTCACGAGAAAACAGGGTCTAGAGTAACGTTTGAATACATCATCTTCCGAGATTTTAACGACGGTATTGAAGACGCTCAGGAACTGGCGATTTTCTGTAAAAATGTACCATGTAAAATCAATATTATCGAGTATAATCCAATTGATGATGGACGATTTCAGCAAGCAGACCCTGAGAAGGTGGATGCCTTTAAGGATTTCCTTGAAGAGCGTAACTTGATTGTTAATGTGCGCAGATCACGAGGCAAAGATATCGATGCAGCTTGTGGTCAGCTCGCAAATAAAAATGCTAGCGGAAAAGACTCACTAAGGAAATCCTAGAGAGGGTCTAGTCGAGTTTTAAAATTGCCAAGAAAGCTGATTGAGGGACTTCGACAGAACCAACTTGGCGCATGCGTTTTTTACCCTTCTTTTGCTTCTCAAGTAGCTTACGTTTACGCGTGATATCACCCCCATAACATTTAGCTGTAACGTCTTTACGAACAGCGCTAATGGTTTCACGGGAGATGATTTTAGCACCGATTGCCGCTTGAATGGCAACCATGAATTGTTGTCGTGGAATAAGTTCCTTCAGCTTGACACAAATACGTTTTCCGAACGAATGAGCGTGATCTCTATGAATTAGAGCAGAAAGGGCGTCAACTTGATCTCCATTGAGCATGATGTCAAGTTTGACAAGGTTAGACTCTTTGTACCCGTCAGGGAAATAGTCAAAGGATGCGTATCCACGAGAAATACTCTTGAGCTTATCATAAAAATCAAAAACTATTTCACCTAGCGGCATGCTGAAAGTGAGCTCTACTCTATCAGAGGTGAGATAAATTTGGCTTACGAGATCACCACGTTTTTGTATGCATAGACTCATTACCGTACCGATGTAATCGGACTTAGTGATGATTTGAGCTTTAATAAACGGTTCTTCAACCTTGATTAGACCTTTGTTTTCAGGAAGGTCAGATGGATTGTTTATGACTTGCTGGACTCCATTTGGGAGGTGGGCTATATAGCTCACGTTAGGAACGGTTGTGATTACAGTCATATTGAACTCTCTTTCGAGTCGCTCTTGCACGATTTCCATATGAAGCATCCCTAAGAATCCACATCGGAATCCAAATCCCAGGGCAGCTGAGCTTTCAGGCTCAAAAACCAAAGAAGCGTCATTGAGCTGGAGTTTTTCCATAGAAAATCTCAACTCTTCGTAATCATCCGTATCCACTGGGTATAGACCTGCAAAAACCATGGGTTTGACATCTTCAAATCCTGTGACAGCCTCTGTACAAGGGTTTTCACAAGTAGTTAACGTGTCGCCGACTTTAACTTCTTTCGCTTCCTTGATACCAGAAATAATATATCCAACATCTCCGATACTTAATCTGTCTTTAGGGATTAAATCAAGACCTAGAACACCGATTTCATCTGCGATATATTCTTTATCTGTGGAGAGAAACTTCACTTTTTCGCGACGATTTAAAGTTCCATTGACTACACGGAAATAAGCGATAATTCCTCTAAAACTATTGAAAACGGAATCGAAAATCATTGCCTGAAAAGGCGCGTCAGCATCACCTTTAGGGGCCGGTACTTTTTCCACAACAGCTTTAAGAATCTCCGGAACGCCTAATCCAGATTTTCCAGAGGCTGGGATGATGTCAGACCTATCACAACCGATAAGATCAATAATCTGGTCGCCGACCTCTTCAGGGTCAGCGGAGTCGAGATCCATTTTATTGAGAACGGGTATTATTTCTAGGTCGTGTTCGAGGGCAAGGTAGAGGTTGGAGATGGTTTGGGCTTCTATCCCCTGAGTTGCATCTACAATCAATAACGCTCCTTCGCATGCAGCAATGGAACGGCTCACCTCGTATGAGAAATCCACGTGCCCTGGAGTATCGATTAGATTCAAGATATACTGCTCACCATCGGTGTGGGTGTGCTGCATTTGAATTGCGTGACTCTTGATGGTGATTCCCCTTTCGCGCTCAAGGTCCATATCATCGAGTGTTTGCTCTTGCATCTGACGCTCAGTAATCGTACCAGTTTCTTGAAGGAGTCTGTCAGCTAGAGTGCTTTTCCCATGGTCAATATGGGCGATAATACAGAAGTTTCTAATGCGTTTCATTTGTGGCCTGTGTCAGCACCGAAAACCCTCGGCGCGGCGCAAAAATAAGTCGTTAATAGGTGTTATCCACTAAATAGTTTTATACGTTGCACAGTCGTCGTATATTTACATTCGTTAAATGCAAGATTTACAATGATTAGATTCCTTCATAGCACATTCATTTTGTGCTTTATTATTGCCATTTCAGCACCTAATGTTGTGGCTCAGAGTAATATAGTTTTCACTGCTCAGAAAAGTGCTGAAAAAATCATCGATTCCTATGGTGGATTCAATCACGCTGTAATCAACATGACTCGTGACGAATGGGACATTGTTAGAGCATGGGAAGGCTTTGATGAGAATGCATATCTTGAGACAATAAGCAGTTTTAAGGCATCATTTTCAGATGATCGTGAGAAGAGGAAAGCAAATAGACAAGCAAAAGTTCTTCAAAGCGATTGCAATTGCTGGGTTGAACCAGACGACTCTTATACAACAATGGTACCCCCTCCAGGCCTTGGTGGATTACAGCCAAATGAAGAGCAATGGTTCACTCAAGGAGGAGCCGGATGGGATGTTGATTGTTCATCAGCCCCAATTTCTTTTCCGGGATGGACCTTTGAACTTTATGGAAGTGTATATGAAGAGTTTTACGTAAACTCAAAAGGAATGATTTCATTTGGGGGAGATGTAATAGACTGGACGCCCACAAAATTCCCCGAAGCTGAGTACAATCAAATTGCGGGTTACTGGCAGGATACAGACAACCGTTCTGTGGGTGAAATCAAGTATAAAGTAACCCAAGATGCGGTATATGTAAATTATGTTGAGGTGGGGTATTACAACAACCACAACGATCTGACAAACAGCTACCAAATCATTATTACGCCTAACGATGGTATCATTGGTGACGGTAACAACGCGCAAGTATGCTACCTTGACATGAACTGGGCGCATGGAGATATAGGTGGAAGTGGTGGTTGTTGTGGAGATACTCCAGGTGTTACGGGAGCCGACCAAGCTTCTACTGACGCTGTAGGACCTCACGTCCAATTCGGTCGGTTTAATCTTTTAGATGACACTTACAATGGTCCTTATGGTATTGGCCCAGGTTTTGATGATGGGATCAACTGGCTTGATTTCAAATTCTTTGATATCAATACAGCTGTTTCTAGTACGAATCTTCCACCAGTTCCGACGGAAAATGTGGGATGTGATACAATTACGATATGTTTAGGCCAAACCTTTGATATCGGGGTAAATTTTCTAGGACCTGAACCAGGCCAGCTTGTTACGCTTGATGTTACTCAAAACCTTTCTCCTGGAAATTCTATTACAGACTTTAGTTCAATTGATGGAGAAACGGCGAGTTTGAATGGGATTTTCCAAGGTGACGAGGCTGGGGTTAGTACAATAGAGATTACCGCTACCGATGATGGAACACCCTCATCGGTAACTTCCCTAACGATGGTGATAGAAGTACTTAATGTGACGTTGCCAGAGTTGACAATTGAAGGAAATTTGGCTATTTGTGCAGGGTCCGCTACAGAAATCACAGCACTGGGTGATTTTGACAGCTTTTCATGGAACTTGAGCAGTCAATTTACTAACGGAAACGTTGCGAATATTCCTTTCGGCGGACTTATTGTCGTTACAGGAAACCTTGACGTTGGGTGTTCGGTTTCGGAGACCTTTTACATAGAGCAAACGCCTTATTATTTACCGAATATTGAACCTTTACCGCTGGTTATTTGCTCTGACGACACGGCCTATGTGTCTGTCCTTGATCCGAACGATTTATACGTGAGTTATGAGTGGGAAGCTGATTGGAATGGGCTTGGAGGTGAGGTGTATGAAGTGGGGTCAAATGGTGACGAGGCTTGGCTTGCGCCTGGTATGTATCGACTTCTTGTTGAAGATGCGGGAGGTTGTTTCGGACAACGTGTTTTCTTGGTGGACGGAGTGGATTCAACGATTCCAGATGTTACGATTCCACCGATGTGTACAGGTCTAGATACAGTCGCCTTTGAGGGAGGATTTTCAAGTTCTGATGAAGGAGATTTAAATATATACCTGATTACATCTAATAATTTGGGATGGGAGGGAAGCTTTATAAATGTGTATGTAAATGGCGAGGTGGTTTCAACCTTAACGCTTTCGAATAGCACTTTTGATAATTATGCATATCCGATAGCTTTCGGAGACTTTATTGAGGTGGAATACATCTCCGCGAATCCGATTGGTGACATGAACAACCAAGTCCAAGTATACAATTGTGACAACAGTGAAAACTTGACGGAAATAAACAACTTGGTTCCAGGAATCATCTACTCCTCAGACGCTCAATGTGAAACACAGCCAGCTTTTGGGGTTTGGGAAGAGGTAAGCGGACCTGGCACTTCTTGGTTTGAGAATGAACTTCAGTATAACACTTTATGGGCCCCTACAGAGTATGGAATGTATGAGATTTGTTTTTATGAAGAGAATTGTGACATTCCATATTGCTATGATATTGAGGTTACTCTTCCTCCGACTATAATATTAAATGAAACAGAAGTTTTCTTATGTGACGGAGAAGATTTGGAGTTATTTGCCGACACCACAGACGCAGGAGGTGCGGCGACGATTAACTGGCCCTACCCAGGAACGGATGATGTTTTAAATAATGTGTACGAATACGACGAATACACGGAGGTTATTATTGTAGTTGAAATTGAAAATGGGTGCGGGTCAGATGAGGCTCAGGTAGAGGTGACATCTCAATTTTCACCACTTATCGACAGCATGTTCCTATGTGATGAAGATGATTCTATCACGATCGATCCCATTGAAGGGGACGAAAATTACGACTTTGATTACGAGTGGACTTGGAATGGTGGAGACATTGATGGCGACGATGAGCTTGTAGTAAATGCAACTGGATCTTACTGTGTTACTGTAACAAACGAGTGCTTCCCCAATGGGGATTCTGATTGTGGATTTGTTGATATTGTAAGCCAAATCGACGGTGTTTTTGCCGCTGAAGCGGGAGGAGTTGTAAGCGATTGTACCGGCCTAGGGATTGACGCAGGAGAGTTTGTAACAATTGATTTAAATCTTCCGAGCGATCAGTATACAGCTACGTGGCCTGATGGCTCAACTGGAACAACCTGGACAATAGCTGAAGATTTACAAGCGACAGACGCACAAGGCAACTTGCTTTTCGACGAAGAGGGAAATCCAATTTGGGCTTATAACGGATCACAAATATGCGTAGACATTGAAGACCCGTATGGCTGTGGAGTAACAGAACACTGTGTTTTCTTATTTATAGGACAACAGCCGTCGATAAACCCAGATGTGAATGGTGTTATAGCGGCCCAGCTTGACCCTATCATAACGATGTGTCCGGAGATTCCTTATACGTTTGACTTGAATGCAATTCAACCAGGGCCTCCGTATAGTGATATATCATGGTCAACAGTAGATTGCAATAATGAATATGTTTATTTTGGTAATGACGAAATCCAAACGCTTACTAGTTGGCAGTTCCCAGAAGAATGTTTGGAAACAGGTAATACCTTCTTCACAATTCAAGGAACTCTCGCTAATCCGTGTGCTCCAGGTGGATTGCTATTTGAAGTTGACGTAGAAGTAGATTATTGTGGAATCACTATTCCCAACGTATTTACTCCTAGGAATGCTGATGAATTAAATCAGAAATTTGAGATCGAAGGATTAGAAAACTATGATGATGTACTCGTAAGAATTTTCGATAGATGGGGTAATCTCGTTTACGAAAACTTTAACTACCAGAACGAATCGGCTTGGTTCGGGGATGATGCTGCTGATGGAACGTATTGGTACACTTTGCTTCTTCCAAACGGTTTCGAACACCAAGGCACGGTTAGTATTTTCCGCTAATATTATTTGAGAAAAAAGTAAATTTGGCAAAAGTACGCACCCGATATACCTGTTCAGATTGCGGAGCATCGTCATCACAATGGGTGGGAAAGTGTCCAGGTTGTCAAGCTTGGAACACGCTTGCAGCTGAAACGGTTGCCGATTCAGGAAAACGAACACACAGGTATGCTGAAGGTGATTCAGGTGGAGTCTTTAGGCCTAGAGTCATGCCACTTTCCGAAGTCAGTATAGATAAAGTCACACGACTGTCATCTGGCGAGGTGGAGTTAGACAGAGTTTTAGGGGGTGGAGTTGTTCCGGGCTCCCTGATACTTCTTGGGGGTGAGCCAGGAATAGGAAAATCAACATTAATGCTTCAAGTTGCTATGATGGTTAGCAGCTTTGGCAAGAAGGTTTTATATGTAAGTGGCGAAGAAAGCCCTGAGCAGGTTCGTATGAGAGCTATGCGAATTGGAAAGGTGCCCGCTGACTTAATGGTCCTTCCCGAAACTCGGGTTCCTTTGGTTTTAAGCGCCCTAAGGGAAAATGATTATTCTTTGCTATTCATTGATTCAGTCCAAACTTTAGATCAACCTGAAATTGATGGAGCCCCTGGATCAGTTTCGCAAATCAGAGAATCCGTTGCAGCCATAACTGCACATGCAAAAGCACATGCACTCCCCGTTTTCTTAGTGGGTCATATTACCAAAGAAGGGTCTATAGCGGGTCCTAAAGTGCTTGAACATATGGTTGATGTAGTTCTTCAGTTTGAAGGAGATCGAAATCATGCTTATAGAATGCTTAGGGCTGCAAAAAATAGATTCGGAACCACATCGGAATTAGGTATTTATGAGATGCTTGGTGATGGATTAAAAGCTGTAGAAAACCCAAGCGAAGTATTGTTAGGTGAAGCAGGCGAAGCCTCAAGCGGATCGGCAATCTCCGTTGCTCTTGAAGGAGCCAGGCCCCTTCTTATAGAAATGCAGGCTCTTGTAAGTACGGCTGTTTACGGGACACCACAGAGATCGGGAACTGGATTTGATTTGCGAAGGTTAAATATGCTCCTTGCTGTTTTAGAAAAACGCTGTGGCTTTAAGTTGGGCTCATTTGATGTGTTTCTAAATCTAGCGGGAGGGCTCAAGATTAAAGACCCCGCAAACGATTTGGCAGTTGTGGCAGCCATCCTATCATCAAGTTTAGACCTTCCTCTCGATCGTGATACATGTTACGCTGGAGAAGTGGGCTTAAGTGGTGAAATCAGACCGGTAGCTAGACTTGAAGAAAGAATGTCAGAAGCGGCTCGATTGGGAATGAAGCGCATGCTAGTAAGCGGTCATGGGAAAACCCCACCGGTTCCTAAAGGCCTTAAGCTTGTTGCAATTAAGAGAGTCTCTGATATCCAGAGAGTGATATTTTAAAGCAACTATTTTCCTTCCAGAACTACGACAAACTCTCCTCGGGGAGCTTTTTCCACAAATCGTGCAAGCACTTCGTGAACACTCCCTCTGACAACCTCTTCGTGAAGTTTAGATATTTCGCGACAAAGTACAATTCGCCTGTCTCCACATTCGTACTTAACAATCTCTTCAAGCAACTTAATCACCCTGTGTGGACTTTCATAAAGCACGGTAGTGCTAGATTCTTCAAGAATCGTTAACAGCCTTTTTTGCCTTCCTTTTTTATGTGGCAAAAACCCTTCAAAAATAAAACGGTCACACGGCAAACCCGAAACGACTAAAGCGGGGACGAAAGCTGTAGCCCCAGGGAGACAGCAGACATTAATATCTGCTTCAACGCAAGCTCGAACAAGTAAAAACCCTGGATCAGAAATTGCTGGGGTTCCAGCATCGGAACAAAGTGCGTAGTTAAGCCCTGAATTAATTTGGTCTACAATAGCGTCCACCGCTCTGTGCTCATTGTGCAGATGGAAAGACCGAATGGGCCTGTCAATATCGTAGTGCCGCAAAAGCTTCCCAGTAGTTCGGGTATCTTCTGCAAGGATTAAATCTGCTGACCGAAGCACTTCAAGGGCTCTTTCGGTGATGTCCTTAAGATTTCCTATGGGCGTAGGCACAACATATAACTGACCTTTATTCATGACTGGAATCGCCTGTTTATTCGTTTGTTGAATAAGTCTAAAGCCTCCTCAATTTCATTACTTGTTCCCCTTGTTTTAATGCTTGAGTTGAATACCTTTTCTGCACTTTTAATGTTATTACATTGATCCACGAGATCTAACATATCATTAAATTTTATGTTGTCATTCGAAAATAAAGTAGAGGTGAAATTAGCTCTATCTACGATCGTAAGACCTTCACCGATAGAGTTGAGAGGAGTGGATTGGAGGCTTTCAGCCAAACTTCTCACTTTTAAATTCGCTTTTTTAGGAGGTGCACCCGTGACCTCTTCAATAGAAGAAATTAAATCCGTTTGAGACTTTTCACTTTCCTCATCTATTTCAGGATTTATGAGATCAACACCTTCTGCTCCCTTCTGAGAAAAAGTTTCAAAAGCTTTATAGCGCAAAACGGTAATCCGCTCGTACAGATTTCGTGATAAAGAATGCATATCGATGATTTCTTGGGTGGATAATTTACCAAGCTTGAGATCTCTCACGTTATTATCAAGCTTGCTCACGAGCTCTTCGAGGCTTATGTACTTTTCAGGACTCATAGATGAGCATTTTGTATAATCGCAAATATACAGTTTGGAATAAGGGTCTCGCTAAAAATCATCATCATCAATATCGTTGAGATTATTAGATTTTCTTTCTTTCTTGTTTTTCTGCTTTTCCTCTGATTCCTCAGCACTTTTTGGGTCATCAACAATTGTTGATTCATCGGATTGTGATCCAACGTTTTTAATAGCCTCTTTTATCTTTTCGGCTTCATCTCTAAAAGCTTTTCTCCTGTGTGATTTATGTGCAGATCTGTCATAGCTATAAACGGGTTCGTCAAGCGTTCCGTCCATGGCTAAAAAAAACATATTTCCCAGACCGTCATCTTCAATATTTCCAAACTGGACTTCTCGTGATTTTCGCAAATCCCTTAAAGAAAAACCTAAGGTATAATCGATCTTTCCAGAAAAGCTGTGTACCCCCTCTATACTTACATCCATTGCGGAAGAGTGTATGTTAATGTTGGGTATCGTGGTTGAAGAAGAAGAAATATAAATAGGAGATTCTAAATCATCTAATTGGATGTTTTTCAACCGCTTTCTCAAATCATTAGGGTCAACTAAAGGTGCCATCAACCTGTGTTCTTTAAGATAATCGGCTACATCGTCGAAGACCTCAAAATTTTCTAGACTACCATGAGAAACACCTACGTTTAGGTTTGCATTTAATGATTCAGAAGACCAAACCCCATCGTTTCCCCAACCCATTTTACATGTTCCAGCTATACTCAGAGAGCCTCCTATATGTTCAGCTCGGAGTGTTTTTTGGCCAAAATTATCGTAACAATTAAACAATTTCGGAATTGAAACCCCATCCGCACTTCCCGACAGATTTAGAGCCCAACCTTCTGCGCTTGGTCTGAATGACCCTTCTACTCTTACGAGTCCTTCTAAAGTCTTTGCTGTTGAGTTGATGATTTTAAATTTTGACGGGGTAACATTTGCACGAGTTAAAAATGACTCACACTCAAGAGCATTCCAAGTTAGAATATTTGATTCAATTTTGAGCGATAAATTAGAACCCAAGGGTAAAAAGGCCGAGCTCTTAGTGCTGTCCTCAGCAACAGTGTTGTTTTCCCACCAACTTAAGATTGACCCTACATCTATTTGCTCTGCCTCTAGATTTATATCGCCTTCAATAGCACCCCCATCAAACCAATTTTCAACCCCCAGCAATTCGGCACGAACCTCTCCAACGTTCCCACCCCAATTATAGCCAAGTGTCTTGATTTGAAAATTTTTATTGTTGAAATGAGTTCTTAAGTTGCTTATGCTGTATGGAACCGCGTTTAGAGCACCGCTTATTTTTTCTGATTCAATGGTACATAAAAATCCATCAACTTTCCCCCAAGGTGATATACTAAATTCGGAACCGATATCTAACACGCCTTCTTTAGGTAAATAAGAGTATTTAGTGCTGTTAAGTACTGGAATCCAACTGCTATAAGGTGCTCCGGCGTCTATGGTCGATTGCGTGGTGACTCTCCAATTGGCTGTGCTTGTGTTTATGCAATTCGCGTCACCACTTATTTGGATACCCTTAGAATCGATTTGAAATGAATGAATAGAAATACCTAAACTGTTATTATTTGTTAGATACGCACAGGTCCCCTCAGCCGATAACCGACCGGCTTTTACCATTGAAAACCCAGTAATTTCAGGTGAAAGAGATAAACTACTTTCAGGAAGCCTCCACGTTACTAAAATTTTTTCTTTTTCTACTTTTATCAATAGGCTTGCCTTCCCATCACAATTAATTCCGCTTAGATACTCTTCTAAGAATTCATCTTTTACAATTCTCTCGAGCTTATTTACACTTAACTCATCTATTTGAATTTCCGCAAATAAATCTTGAGAATAGTCAAATTTACCACTTAGAGCAATACCATTGAGGTGGGCATGTATGATTGAAAGGGAAACAGAATCCTCCTCTCCCAATTGAAATTCGCCTGTAAACTCACCACTCAAAGGAAGTAATTCTGCGGTATTCTTTTCTCCGATTACTCTGCCATTGGCAAAAGAAATATCGTAATTATTGCCCCTAATGTCTGCCCTAATAATCTCGACACTGTAGGTTTTATTGTCATTTGAATGGGCCGTTATTGACACATCTTCAAATCTAAAAAAATTTACTTTTACATCTGACTCTAACTCCGGTTCGTTCGTGTCTGGTATTTTTAAAATAGAGGTGTTCCAGTCGCCATTTCCGGCTTGTCTTACATTTATTTGTGCTTCTTCTAAGATAAACGACTCAACGATAGGGTCTGAGAAGAGCACGTCCCACAGAGATAAGACCACTCCAAGTCTAGCGGCTGTAAGTATTGTGTCTACAGGGTTTACCGTTATGTTTGTGGCTCCACCGAGGGCTATATTGTTTAAGTTTACCCTCACTTTCGGGAATTCAGACCAAACCAAGACCTCGATCTCCTCTACGCTCAATTCCACCCGGAGTTTATCACCAACTCGTTCAAGAGCAAAAAGCTTAATCCGCTCCTCATTAGCCATTACTATGATTGTAATCGCACTTATTGTGAGCGATATGACAACCCCGATGGTTACTAATATCCTACGTTTACTCATTTCGTAAATAGTCACCCATGTGGGTGAGCCCCCCTGATTTTATCAATTCTCGGAAATCTCTATTGTTTTCAGGATTGAGTTTATATTCTCTAATTCTTTCAGAACCACCTCCACTCTTCCTGATGACTTCAAATTTATTTAATGTATCATCTTTAAGCAACGCCTCCCAAATTTTAACCTTTTCGTCATCGTTACCATCAAAACGATAGACATGAATAACGTCTTTATCGCGTTTTGCAAAGAGAATATTCCATCTCTGAGAATTTTCAGTTTTAGAACTTAAGATGTAGTAACCTGCGAATTTCCGTAGAACATTTTCCTCCCCTAAAACGACTTGGTCAGTTCCGAAAGAAACGTATTGAGGGTGGATGGATAGATTTTCATCTAAGTCATCGCTTTGTTCAGAGAAAGTCCAATCTCCCTGCCAAGATTTAGGGAAGTGATTTTTATCACACCTGTTCAAAGGCATTGCTTCGGGGAAAGTTACTTCAATACATCCGCTTAGGATGAGTAATGCGCTAAACGCAATCAGTAATATATTATTTCTAAGCATCATCAATATCTTTTAAAGATTACATTATCAAAGCGAGTACTCCGACTACAAAACAGTAAACGGCAAACCACATTAGATTAGTGCCTTTCACGAGTTTAATCATCCATTGACATGCGGCAAGCCCAGCAACAAATGCTGCGATAACACCGATTGTATATCCTACATATGGAACGGAAGTTTGACTAACTACAGTAGCGGATTCATTTCCTAGGATATCCTTTATTTCAAGTAAGTTTGCCCCGATTATTGGAGGAAGCGCCATTAAGAAGCTAAATTTTGCTGCTTCAGCTCTTGAGATTCCGAGCAGAAGGGCAGCTCCAATGGTACTTCCCGAGCGACTTATACCAGGCAAAATGGCCCCCGCTTGTGCTAAACCTATCACAATAGAGGCGCCTACACCAACAGAACTCCTAGGCTTAGATTTCACTTTTTGTGAAATAGCTAAGATTGCAGCAGTGACAATTAGCATAGCTCCGACAAAAGAGCTTGAGGCGAGACCTTCAATTTGGTCTTTGAAAGCTAAACCAATGATGGCCGCAGGAATAGCACTTAAAACAATAAGCCCTACATATTTCCGTGCCTTTTCACCCTCCTCATTTTTCTTGAAAACTCCTGTGATTAAATTTAAGATATCCACACGGAAAACCACAATCGTACTCAAAGCGGTAGCTCCGTGTACCAGAACGGAAAAGGTCAAATCCTCTTCGGGAAGCTGAAGTATGGCAGTCCCTAAAGTCAAGTGGCCAGAACTCGAAACGGGAAGAAACTCTGTTAAACCCTGAATGAGTCCTAGAATTAGGTATGAAAAAATTTCCCAGAGATGAGTCATTAGCGGGTTAAGATTTTTTAAGAATAGCAAATAAGATGGTGCCGTATCCCAATAGGATTATATACGGTGCAAGGGTTATTCGTCTGAAATTAAAAATCTCGTAACTAAATACGTTTGGATCATCAGATCCCCCACCACTCATTAGAATATATCCAACAACCAACAGCACAAGTCCCAGCCCTAATAATTTGTAGTTAACAGCAGAAAAGGCAAAGTTTCCATTGTTAGAATTTTTATCCAGTTCGTTCTTCATAATGCGAATTTAGGTTAATGAAGTTGGCCTACATCGAGTCGCAAGTAACGGTTTACAGCTAAAGCGGTTGATAGAACCCCTAAGAACCCCCCCAGAAAGGTAAGCCCGGCAGCGATGTATATTAAATAAAGAGGCTCAAGTAAAAAAGCAGTTGAACCAAGTGGGCCTTTTAAAATGGAAAGGGTTAACACGATTAACGCAAATGAAAGAAGCCCGGAACTGATCCCAAGCACAAGTCCCTGATGAAGGAATGGCCTACGAATAAACCCAGGCCTTGCACCTACAAGTTGCATGTTTCGTATTAAAAAACGTCGAGCAAAAACGGTGAGTCTTACTGTATTATTCATTAGAGCGAGGGCAATAAATAAACAAATCCCAGCAAGAGCAAGTAGCGGTAGCATGAGTTTGTTAATTGTTTTCTCAATTTTTGCGAGCAGTTCGTCTTGCCAAATTACTTCTGCAACGCCATTCACATTTTCAAGCCTAGTCGCAATTTCCTTAAGCTTGCCAGAATTCCCAAATTTAGACTTTAACCGAATATCCATCGCAGGAGGAAGAGGTATGTAGCCTAAAAATTCCACAAATGATTCACCTAAATCTTGCTCAAGTTTTTCAGCGGCTACTTCTGGGTCTATGTAAATAGCTTCTGCTACGGCTTTGTCTGTTTCAACAATTGCAAGTGCTTTGTTCAGGGTTTCAATATCGAGGTCTCTCATGAAATATACCTGCATGCGAACCTCTTGTCGCAGTTGTTTTTCCCAACGTGCCCCTAAAAAAGAAATTACAGAAATCATCCCAATTAAAACAAGAGTTAAGGTCATTCCCACGAGCGTTGTGAATGTTGTGGTTGCCTGAGATGCAGGGAGTCTATTCTTGTTTATGCGATGCTTAGAATCCATACCCCAAAGATGCACCCGCACAGCGTTATTACGGACAACGTTAAAAAAAGTTATGCTATTTAGAATGGTTATGAATAACATGATGTTCTATACCATAAAGTAGGTATTTTTGCACTATGATTAAAGTTAGTGATTCAGCTAAACAGCATGTGATAAAACTGCTAAGCGAAGCAGGTCGTCCCAAAGGAAGCTTTGTGCGTGTAGGGGTGAAAGGAGGTGGATGCAGCGGCCTTATGTACGAGATGGACTTTGATCACCAAGTAAAAGACGGTGATCAAGAGTTCGAGGACAAGGGCGTGAAAATAGTAGTCGATAAGAAGAGTTTCTTGTACTTAGTAGGAACGGAGCTGCGTTACAGTGGCGGTCTCAACGGAAAGGGGTTCGAGTTTTATAACCCCAACGCCAACCGAACCTGTGGTTGTGGTGAAAGTTTTTCATTATAGATAGACTGAGATGAAGGGAACAGAAGAAGAAAATTTACTCAGTGAGGTTACTGAGAAAAATTACGAATACGGTTTCACGACTGAAATCGAATCGGACACAATAGCGCCAGGACTAGATGAAAGCGTTATTAGAACGATTTCGAAGAAAAAAAACGAACCTGACTGGCTGTTGGACTGGAGATTGGAGGCTTTTGATGCATGGTCTAAAATGGAGGAGCCGGAGTGGGCACATGTTGCCTACGAGAAGCCCGACTTACAATCAATCAGCTTTTACTCTGCGCCCAAGCAAAAAAAGGAACTCGCCTCTTTAGACGAAGTTGATCCAGAGCTATTAAAGACGATGGAAAAGTTGGGAATCAGCATAGAGGAACAGAAGAAGCTGAGTGGAGTGGCGGTGGATTTCGTGATGGACAGCGTTTCAGTGGCGACATCGTTTAAAGAGACATTGGGAGAAATGGGAGTGATTTTTTGCTCACTTGGTGAAGCAATACAGGAGCACCCAGAGCTTGTACGCAAGTATTTAGGAACAGTAGTCCCGCAGAGAGACAACTACTACGCAGCTTTGAATTCTGCTGTGTTTACAGATGGATCGTTTTGCTACATCCCTAAAGGCGTAAGGTGCCCGATGGAGCTCAGCACGTATTTCAGGATTAACCAAGCGGGAACAGGCCAGTTCGAGAGAACTCTGATTGTTGCTGATGAGGGCAGTTACGTGAGTTACCTAGAGGGATGCACAGCTCCACAGAGAGACGAAAATCAGCTTCATGCCGCCGTTGTAGAGCTCATTTCTCACGATGAGGCGGAGATAAAGTACAGCACAGTACAGAATTGGTATCCTGGAGACAAAGATGGTAAGGGCGGTGTATTCAACTTCGTGACAAAGAGGGGGATTTGTCACAGGGCGTCAAAAATTAGTTGGACCCAGGTGGAGACAGGTTCTGCGGTGACTTGGAAATACCCGAGCTGCATCCTGAAAGGCGATGACAGTATCGGAGAGTTTTTCAGCGTCGCTGTGACGAATAACAAGCAACAGGCTGATACCGGAACGAAGATGATTCATCTAGGTAAAAGGACCCGTTCGACCATCATTTCTAAAGGAATTTCTTCGGGAGAGTCTCAGAATTCTTATAGAGGCCTAGTCCAAATTCATCCAGGTGCAGAAAATGCCCGCAACTTCTCAATTTGCGATTCTCTTCTTATGACTGACAGATGTGGAGCCCACACCTTTCCGTACATAGAAGTAAAAAATCCAACTGCTCAGATTGAACACGAGGCAACAACTTCGAAAATCGGTGAAGATCAAATTTTCTACTGCCAACAACGGGGAATCGAAGAAGAGGAAGCGATAGGCCTCATTGTGAAGGGTTATGCGAAGGATGTCTTAAATAAACTGCCTATGGAGTTTGCAGTTGAAGCACAAAAATTACTAACGATTTCATTAGAAGGAAGCGTAGGATAAAGCTGAAAAGCAACTTAGAATGCTAAAAATTAAAAATTTACACGCCAAAGTTGGCGACAATGAGATTCTTAAGGGTCTCAACCTTGATGTTAAGCCAGGTGAAATCCATGCAATCATGGGTCCTAATGGATCTGGAAAATCTACTCTAGCTGCAGTATTAGCGGGTCGTGAAGCATACGAGGTGACTGACGGAATGGTGGAATTAGATGGCACGGACTTACTCGATCTTGAAGCGAGTGACCGCGCTCGTGAAGGAGTTTTCCTCGCTTTCCAATATCCTATTGAGATCCCAGGTGTATCTAACTTAAACTTTATGAAGGCCGCTGTTAACGCAAAGCGCGCTCACCAAGGCCAGCCACCCATAAAAGCAAAGGACTTCCTCGCCAAGGTAAAGGAGTGTTCTTCTCTTGTGGAATTAGATGGTAGACTTAGCGAACGCTCAGTGAACGAAGGGTTTTCTGGAGGAGAAAAGAAACGCAACGAGATTTTCCAAATGGCGATACTCGAACCTAAGCTATGTATTCTAGACGAAACGGACTCAGGCCTCGATATTGACGCTTTGAGAGTCGTTTCTAAAGGGGTGAATGCGATGCGTTCGCCAGACAGAGCTTTTATTGTAATCACTCATTACCAAAGACTTTTAGATCACATCATTCCCGACTTCGTTCACGTTTTATCGAATGGTATCATCGTAAAAAGTGGCGG
>Ga0209709_10000357_pt1 | contig 43231 bp, 17 predicted proteins | sample ArcticOcean_MG_C_2_FD_187435 | JGI IMG/M metagenome (GOLD analysis project Ga0209709, IMG submission 187435) | Marine microbial communities from western Arctic Ocean - ArcticOcean_MG_CB4_136 (SPAdes) (version 2) | ecosystem: Environmental > Aquatic > Marine > Oceanic | place: Arctic Ocean... | reverse complement strand
CAACGGTCAATCTTATCGTTGCAAAAATACCATCTGCATTTGCCCTTATTTCGTGACCACCAACTGTTGAAGAAGAAAAATATCCTTGTGATAAAATTAGATCTAACGTTGAATCTATATCATCGATAGTCCAATTAACATTTACTCCAACTATTTGGTTTCCATAGGCATCAGTAAATTGTGGCTCTAGTAATAATGGAGTATCTGCAGGTAATATCATTGAGTTTCCGTTTAGATGAATAAACGAAAGACGGCCATGTTTAATTTCAATTTGATTGGCCACATTATACCTTGAATCAGTAGCATTGTCAAACCAGGTACCTTCAAATCTCCACGTTCCAACTTTTTGTGGATTGAATAGTGCATGGTCCGACTCAATCTGAGTCAAAGAAGCATTACCCGTGGCTAGAGATATTTCTCCATCTACTGGCCAATGGTTCCCAGAGCGGTCAAATGCTTCAAAGAATATAACGCCCTGAGTTCCTGCTGTCAAATGAGATTTACTAAAGGATAAGATAGCGTCTATTGCATTTCCATGAACTACATTCACTTCTAGACTAGAAGGAACATCTTCATCGACAACTTGTATTGTTACTTGTCCTGTTGAACTAGGAGTCCACCAAACCTTTTCATCTTCATAATGGAGCCCCCCACTTGAAATTGACCAATTTGATAATGGGGGGATGACATAACCAGAATTACCATTATTGTCAGTTCTAATAGTTGCAATCTCGTATGCAGTACCGGCAGCATACGACTCTAGGTCCTCAATTATAACTAATTGTGAAATCATGGCATTAGCTGGTACAACATATAGGCTACCATTACCAAATATCCCGCCGGCTGAAATTGAAATATTCCAAAACCCTGGTGCTGATGCTTGATACAATCCTTGATTATTGATTGAACCATTTTCTGCATACCATGAAATTGAACCTGCGTTTGAAACATTCATTGTGAAGCCGTTAGCGTCTACTAGTTTTGGCTCCAGTAAAACAGATTGCCCAGAGCGAACTTGAATCCCTTCAGGTAGTATAAACTCAAATGGATTTCCCGGAAGAACTTCAACAACAACATTAGATTCCATTTGATTTAAACGCACCCTCAGATTAGTGTTTCCAATATCTTCAGCAATCCATTGAGGATTTCCCTGACCAATATAATCTCCATCAATCGTCCAAACTACATCGGTACTAACTTTTTCATTACCTCTTGAATCTACTTCATTGGCACTCAATGTATAAGGTTGTAAAACCTGAGGTGAAAGTGTAGTAATCCGTAATGTGTTTGCTTGACCAGCTGTAACTGTGATGTTGTATGTTGAATTCAATAAAACGTGATCAGCGCGGATTTCAACCAATCCTGCGCTCCAAGGAAAGAATAAACCATTGCTATCAATAGTTCCATTGCTACAACTCCAAGTAATTTCTCCCTGGGCAACATTATTTACAGAGTCATACAATACTGCTTCAAAAACAACAACTTCATCAGCGGTCATAGAATATTGCGGTGACGTCACCTCAATTCTAGTTGGAGCACCCGCTTGCATTGCAACATCATCATCTAATGATTCAACCGTCATCGGCTGAAATGCTTGGGTTAACAAGATTGTTAGAATTAAAGCAAATAAGTATTTTTTATTATTTGCATCGCCTATCATAAAACCACCTGACAACTAAGTTACTTGATTTTCAGTCTTCCCATTGTGACCAATCATCTTCGCCTTGTTGGCGATACCACCAAGTTCCAGCATCATCTTCCCACCATTCAGTTCCTTCTTCGTCAATGCGGTAGCTTTCATCTTGGCTGTAATCGGTTTCCTCTGGCTCAGGTTCGGGTTCGGGCACGGGAGCGGGACCAGATGGACCTGCTGCACCACCGCGAGTTGGTTTTCTTCTCTCCGGTGTTGGTTCATCATCATCCTCTTCGTCTTCTTCGTCCTCATCCCATTCGTCATCATTTCCAGATATGACAATCCTCAATACAATCAATAGAACAATCGCGATTGCTGCTGCCAAAAATGCTCCGACGTAATACAAAATACCACCTGCTTCAAAGAATCCTTCAAGTGTTCCAGTTACTGTGAAGGTTCGTTCTTCGCTTACCTGTCCAGACTGTACCGTGATTGTTTGGCTACCTTCATCCAGAGTAATAATTCTCCAAACACCATCGCCTTGGTTGAGTATCTCCGCTCTTCCAGTTGAATCAACAAGTGTACTTGACGGTACAGGTATTTTATTCCAAAACTCATCAAATGCTGTCACATTAACTGTAAATTCTCCAAGTTGATCAATTGAATCACTTGAAAGTTCAACCTTTAGATGCGCCACGGTTCTCTTAGCACTAACTGCTAACTGTATTTCGTTGTTAACTGTTGGAGAACTGCTGTATGTTAAGAGATGAGGCCCCTCGATTCTTGCTTGATAGGTATAGATTCCGTCTTCACTTGTAGAATTAATATCATGCGCTACTCCATTATTCTCTTGCCACTCGACATTTTGAGGGAATGTGTTTCCATCGCTATCTTCTCCAGTAATTACGATGGTTATTTCAAATCCTGCTGTAGCAGTATTTGCATCTTCGTTAGCAGAAAGTTTTACCGCGCGACCATGGTGAACTGTAATACTTACAGAATCCCCAACCTCATATCCGGATTGACTATTATTGAATGCCTTTATTGTATAGTTTCCAATAGATTCAGCATCCCACCTCATTCCGTTTGCAACTAATACGTCGGTAATATCGGTTACTTCACCGCTTGATTCTTCAGTTAGTAGCCATCTTAGAATGCTTGAATCGATTGGGTTCTGTTCCGAATCTGAAAGTTCTGCAGAAAATTCAATCCAATCATCTGAAGTGATATCATACTCGCTCGATACATCGTCTTCACTGCTTATTGAATTCAAATCAATATTGGTTAGAATTCCATGTGATACAGTCGCATATATTGAAATTATATGAACCATATTACCATCGTCATATGTTGCAGTGATAGTATATTGCGATGTTGATGCATGGTACGGGTTGAATGTGGTTTGATCATTCGTCAATTGTTCCAAAGCACTTTGGTCATTCCAAAGTTGATGTGAAATTGACCAATTAGCTGTTATTGTCCAACGATTATCCTTCATATCAATTGCCTTGACCTTGACCGATAATGTATCATCTGTAGTTAGTAGCATATTTTGCCAACTAGAATCTTCAGAGTCAACTATCAATACCAATGTATTAATCGCTCCTTCTGAAACTGTAATTGTTATTTCTGCATAAACAGATTCATACTTCGCTTGTAGCAACTTAGAACCTCTTGAGATTGGGTTCCAAGTTGCAATTTCACCTGCACTTAAGTTACCATCAGCCGTCATTGTCCAATTTTCTATTGGCAATATTACTACCAGCCTATTTCCTCGTACATCTATTCTCGTTGTATTAATGTATACGACATCATCTGCTGTAATAGATGTTGAGGATGCTACGAGCTCAAGACTCTGCATCTCCCCATGTCCAACTGTAATCTCCATCTGGGCAGATACGCCTGAAATCGATGTTAGAGAAAGATTCCAGATACCTAAGTGATCTGGGAAATATTGCCCATTCAATTCACTGTAATTACCATTATTTGTGCTCCAAGTTAGCAATCCTGCTTGTGAAATATTTAGCAGATTACCATACTGGTCGTAAAGAAGGTGAGTTATGTCACACCATTCACCAGCTGGGACTGTTCCTTCACAACCTGACAATTCAAAATATGCAGGTGTACCAGTGTCTACCGAAATCACTACATCAATCGATTGTGTTCCCCATGTCACAGTAACTGTTTGAGTTCCTGATTCGTGTGGGTAGAAGATATTGCCATTAGCGCCTGCCATTGAACCATTTGTAGCAGAATATGTAATCAATTCACCTGAAACAGTATTGCCGAATTGATCAACAACTGTTGCGATAATTTCCAGAGACTCATCGGATGTAATTTGGCTAATTAGAGGCGTAACATCAAGATCCGTTGGAACTCCTGGAGTTACCGTTATTGATTCACTTGAACAAATTAATCCGAAACAAGCAGTAATTGTGTGCGTACCAACGCTTCGAGGAGTAAATAATCCGAAGGAATCAATGCTTCCATCGCTAGAACTCCAAGTTACTGGCGCACTGATTTGCAATACTTGGTGATTGTATGCTTGATGTGAGAAACTGAATGTGGAGTCTGCATCCGTCGTTGACAAAGTTGGTGCAATTGTAATACTGCTAATATTTGTTGTATTCAACTGTATCTTTGGTCTCTGAGAAGAGGATGCATATTCACTAGAATAGACGTCCATTGCAAAGGATCCTGCATTTGGTGTTGCAATGATTATCCATTGGTTATCATTGTCAACAAGCATTCCATCTACACCTATATCCAACCAAAACCATCCTGTGGCTGTGGATGGAAGTGTAATTGTAGTAATTGCTGTAGCATCATACTCGACACCTGCCTGAAGACCTGGAGCACTCCAATTCATCCCCGGAATTGATTGATTCCATGAGGAAGCGGATTGGCTCCAAGATGATGAAAGCATTTTGTGTACTGAAATATCCAAAGAAGATGCTCCACCAGATGCGCTCATTGATGAGATATAGAATCCAAGACTTGCAGAGTGTATCTTCTGGAATGGAGCAAATGGTATCTGAGAATTATCTAATCCAATTACGACCCTACATTCCGCATTAGCAACAGAATCGCAACCAGTACCAATTGTGAGATAATCTCGGTCTCCCATATTTTCACTTGGATTCGCTTCACTAAGAGTGCTATCTCTAATATTTGTGTGACCAAATTGCATTACTTCATTTCCTGTTTGGAAATCATATGTGAAGGTCATATCTTGATTATCAGTATGTGAGGGGTCACCAATTGCGAACGACCAACGTGCTGAAGAAGGACCCGGAATTGTTTGGTTAACACCTTGTACCCACCATGAAAATACATCGCCTGAATCTAGCAGGTTATTGAAACGGAATGTTGTACCGTTAATGTATGTACTTTCCCACGACTTGAACTTATAGACACCTGTTGAATTCGCAATTGTGACGATGTATCCGCTCGCTCCATTTACTGAATTCCAAGATAAGACTGGATTTGATTGGCTTTGAAGAACTACTTCATTGGTATCGTATAGTACGCTTCCATCTAGTGGGAATAGCAGTGAAGGTTGGTTCGGAGGAACAATTCCTGCTGTGTTGTCAACATAATCTAAGACCAACTGCGGGCGACGTGATTCATTGGCACTATAATCACTTGAAAAGAAACGGTGAGATGTTCCAGGCGTTCCTACAACCTTCAGTAATACTGACATTGTAGTATTGCCATTAGCAATATTGGATTGTGCTAGACTTGTCAAGTCAAATTCATGCCATCCATCTGGTGGCATTAGAGTTAGAGTTGTTCTAGTTAATTCAGTTGTTGAACAAGTTGGGGCATTACTCCAAGTGGCACTTGATTCGCTGAATGAAGAACAAGCATGTGCGGAAACTGTTGTTGAAGTTGTTCCAACTACTTGCTCTCTCCAAAGTTTGAGTACCATTGATGTAGGAGTCATAGCCGCAGGCCATGGGAGATCTCCCAAATAGAATTCAAGAAGAATTTGGCTTTCACCTGTTCCAGATGATGTTGTGCCCAAATCAAGAATAGTGCTCGAGCCTTGATTGCTAGCCACTGTTGATTCCAGTTCCACATCTGGTGCTAGTGGTAATATACCACTCTCAGAGAAGACTGAACCACGTGACAATATTACTGTATGATTGCCATTACCATCATCATATCCAATTGAGTCTGGAGTTCTATAACTGTTAACAGTTGACCATTGACCAATACGGTCGTTTTGATCCGCTCTAACGCGCCAATATGTCCATGCATCCGCATATGAATTGTTGGAGATTGTCATAGTATTGGTACTGGGATTGAATGAAAAATCAGTTCCAGTTAAATCATTCAGATCTAAACAGTTGGCATATAACATACGTGGAGAATCTGAAAAACAACCAGACCAACTGGTTTCATTGTTTTGAAGCTCTGTCCAATTAACATCGAATACGCTTAGTCCCGAAGGCCTAGATGTGCTAGTATCCCACAGTGTAGTTCCATCCGCAGGTAATAATCCAGTTGATGCTGAAGGAATCCATGGCGCTTGCTCCATGTAAGTGAAATTTATCCTTGGCCTCATATCAATATTTGGTGATTCACTACTATACAATGCATATGTGCCCATTGTAGTTGTTCCGAAAGACTCGCCTTGAATAATTAGAGAGATTGTGCTCTGCCCATTATGAATTGCTTCTTGAATTGCACTAGTTAAATTCCAAATAATTGTGTCACCAGAAGAATTAATCCATTGTCCTTGGGTAAATGGTAGGTCGCTATCAGTACTTTGATGCGCCCCTGGTGCCATCCAATTTGCTGTAGTTGAAGGAGCGGCCCATTGAGAAGATTCACTCCAATTAGTATTCATTACCGATACTGAAGTATATACTGAACCAGAACCTGATATAACTGACATTTCCAAAGTAGCATTTTGAATTTCATAGATATTTGGAAGTGGAAGAACGCCTAAATCAAACGAAATTAATGTGTTAGCATAATGGTTACTTGACAAAGGACTTACTCCTACATTTACCGTTGTAGTATTTCCAAAAGATGTAAATCTATTACCGCTGTCAAGATAGGTATCTTCTGTTAGTGCTGGGTAAGATAACGGCTCTACATATGCTCCTTCTTGAAGTGAGACCCAAGCTGTAGTTGAATCTATTTCACCGCTCATTTCTTCTGGTATGTGGAATACTGTAGAAGTACTACGTGGACCCAACATCTTATCGACAACAGGTTGTACCATCCATCTGACTTCACGGGTGTGAATAATGTCAGTTCCTGGTGTAAAGGTTAAATTTGTTAAATCGAAAAATTGTGGCTGAGACCTAGAGTCATAGGTGGTTAATCCTTCCATCTCCTCATTTGCATCTGCCATAATGAAAACTCTCCAATCATCAATATTTGCTGAATTAGAATGAGTCCAAGACATAGTAGGTTTGTATTCTGGTATTACTGCATGTGATGTTGCATTCCAAGTAATCGCATTGTTACTAGGACCTGCATTATTTCCTGCAGTGGTCGGTATTGAAGCACTACCATTAGTCCAAGTTAAATTCAACCAAGGTTTGTCAGATGAGGTGCTATCTGTTGAAATGAATTCGACATAATCTTGGGTTACCGTGCCAGATGCGTAAATCATCAATGACAATTCACTAGAACCTGCAGCTTGAGCGGCTTGTATTGCCTCTGTGACATCCCATGTCATCCAACCCGCAGATACACTGTCTTGAATATCTACATAAGTACCAATATCTGTCCCAATATGTCTTCCACCGAGTACTGACCAATTGTTAATTCCATCATATGTTGTGTCATTTGCATCAGCATTCCAATTTTGTAATACCGGCCTAATCGCCAGTGGCTCGCCGATGGACGAACCAAATATTGAGTATAGGTTTAAATCTGCATTTGTGATTCTTGCATTGTTTGGATTTGGTAATTGATTTAGTGGGATCTTAATCAATCCCGCTGATTGGTATCCTGTTGCCATCTCACCCACATAGATATATCCAGATGTATCATGTGTAGAACTTGAACCGGTTCCTCCTTCAATTACATAGGTATCCGTGAAATTGGGGATATTGAGGGATGGCATAGCCTTTCTGTGATGTAACTCAACTGCTGCATTGTCTGAATCAATAGGCCAAGTAGTAATATCTGGCAGAAGGAAATTAAATGTTTGTGACCAATTACCGAGTTGGTTTGTGGTCGATATTGCTCTTACCCTCCAGTGCCAAGTAGAACCATTCTCTAAATTACTTGCTGGTGTATAGGTTAGATTTGTTGTATCAAAACCAGAGTCTAGCCATGATGTTGTCATGATTAAATCAGGAGTACTGAATGAAGTTGATTTGTCCATTTGCACTGCCCAGCCACCAATGCTCATGGTGCCATTGAAAGACCAACCCAATTCCGGACGGTGTTCTGGTGCGGTCTCAATTCCAGGAGTTACAGACCATGACCCATTCAGTGGTAAAACTGGAACTGCGTCATTTGGAACTGCGTCAGAACCAGGGACATAGACAAAGGAAAGTTGTGGCCTATTACTTGCAGTTATAGTTGAACCTGGATAGATCATAATGTCTCGGTCACTACCAGACCCTGCACCAGTTACACCGATGATGAAGTCTGCTGCCCTATCTTGACGCATAGCATTTTGAATACCTAATGTCACATTCCATTCAACAGTATCACCTGCTGAATAAGAATTTCCAACTGTTAATGAATCGATGAGAGAGCCTCTCTCCCAGCCTTTTGCTCCAGCTGAAGCCCAATTATTGGCTCCATCATATGTAGTCCAAGTTGCTTCTTCAGCAGTCCAGTTATGTTGTCTGCTCTCCCAAACAGCCACATTTGGTGAACCGCTAGGATAATCAGCTAACTTAACGGCTAAATGTGCAGATTCCACTGCATATCCGTTCGGTAGTAAATTAGCAACAAGATTACAATTGAATAATACACTTGTTTCACTAGGCCAAGTATTGTATGAAATTTGCATTTCAGTCTCGCCATCGTAGTTGGTAGTGGAAGAACCACTGTCAATATATGTGTCATCACATTCGGGATATAGTCCATCTGTTGTACCATTGCCGTCACTTAATCTAAACTCGTATCTATCGTTGCCCAACCAAGTACTCGTCAATCCACTGACAAGGAAATTCGAATATTCCCATTCGCCCCGTAGTCCATCATTATCTATGTGTGAAACTCTCCAGAAATACATATTACCTGTATTTAGTTCATCAACGCCTGTTAAGTTGAATATCCCTTGGCTAGAAGTGAAATTGGAATCGGTTCTTGTATCCACTAGATTTACTATCTCGCGGAAGTATTGATCGGTTGCGATCTGGTAAAGCATATTGTAAGAAGTTGAAGATGTGCCCAACCATGTGAGTGAGGGGGTAGTATTTCCAGAAAGATTGTGTCCTACCTGCTCCCAAACTGCTTTGCCTTGTTCTGGTCCGAGTATTGTTGGATTACTAATAGTCGTGTTTGAACTCCAACTATATGTTAATTCAAACTTAGGTTTCTTAGTATCGTCACTATTGTCGGATGAATAGAAATTAATTCCCTGTAGCCCACTGGAAGCATAAGCCCCTGTATCGCTACGCCCAATCATCATGAAATCCTTGGAACCAGTAGCTCCATCTCTCACCCATTCTTGTAGCGCGTCGGTAATCTCAAAGGATGAATCAGATGATGAAGTAGTTCCGACCATAGTGTCGCTTGCTACTGAAAGAATATCTCTTCCACCATCATCCCATAGATTAGATGAATCAGAACGTCTCCATGTGGTGTCGGCTTCAACCCAAACATCTTCGGAAGTTACTTCGTGAATAGACACCTCTGGTGAGCCTGCAGTTGAGAATCGAGTTAAATTCAGTTCTGCATTTTGAACCGTAGCATTGCTATGTAAGCCAAGTTGGTCTAAGTTTAATCTTAAATGTACTAATGACTCTTTGGTTGTTGACATCATTACCTCCATTTTATCATTCGATCCGAAGTTCATATTCATTGAACGTTGGTCAACTTGGGCATCTTTGATGAAACCATCGCTCAGTCCCATGTCGTCTGCATCAATTTCAACCGTTGCTGTTCCATCGCCGTTATCAGTAACAGAAAGGGCAGGTAGCAAGAAATAACTGTCCGTCCAATCGCTGAGTGTATCAGTGGAATCCATCGAGCGGACACGGTAGTAAATCACTGAACCATTGGATACTTCACTGCCGCTTGGAACATCAAAGGTACCTGAACTACTGGTTGTAGTGAAGGAATTTGACATTGTGCTGTAATGCCATGTAAGGTCTTCGTTTGATTTGAAAGTAGAATCTAAAGAAAGTTGGAATTCCACACCACTTCCAACTAATGAGTCATAGGAAAGTGTAGGGTTCTTTTCTGCCATTAGAATAAAATCCCCAGTCATCAATGATGCTCCCTCTTCGACGAAATCAGCTGTGACACTTCCACCATTACCAGCTGCTGAAGAAGAGGTATCCAAGGTTAGAGAGGGTCTTTGAGACGCAGTTGGAGACTCACTCATCTCGCAAGAATATTCTGCTCCTTCTGATGCTATTATGAGTTCTAATGTGTTTTGATTATTAGATGCTGCTTGCTGTGCAAGAGCGGTTACGTTTACTAACATTGTTCCATTGGCTACAGCACGGTGTGGCGGTTCCCAAACACCACGATCTGAAGAACCATCAGCGCCGGGTGAATTCCACATGAGGCTCGTTGCAGAATTCATCCAAGTAACTTCTGTCACATTCCATGATGCTGTTATTGGTGCTGGATAAATTGCGATACCAGTTGAAACTATGGCATCGGTTGTACAAGTCAAACTCAGTGTTGCCGAGTGGATTGTATCTGTAGAACCGAAACTCATATTGAAACTGAAAAGTAAACGAGTGGGTGTTGTGAGTCCTCCAATAAGTGTGCTATTTGATGCCTGCTCAAAATTGTCGTTTGGATAAGAAGAATCTATGTGAGTGTCCTGTGAAGGTGATACGCTAGAAATTACTCTGCTAACCGCAGGTGTGTCTTCCAATTCTTTCCATTCCGGTATTGCACTTGGGAGTGCTAAATCTGCGAATAAAAATAGAACGATCAGCAATATTGCTACCGAAGTTTGAGGTTTTTTGTTATCGCGTAGCATGGGACTCATCCTTCACACCTCGTCCCCGTTATACTGTCTTTTCCCTCAATGTGCATGAAATTGTAGTTCAAAACACATTCTTCTCCCTACGGGAGAGTATTCAGAAAAAATGAATTATTTCCCACCGATTTACTCTGAATTGATTGAGCGCCAATCAAAAGTCAAGCAAATGTTGAAGGAGGTTCGCCGTAAAGGTCACATCTATGAGCGACTTATGGGTTGAAAAACACCGCCCGCAATCAGTTCAAGATATTCGCGGACAATTGCCCGTAGTACAACGGTTAACGATATATTCCAAGAATAAGGAATTCCCACATTTGCTTTTCGCGGGCCCTCCTGGTACTGGAAAGACAACTGCAGCCATGGCTTTGACAAAAGATGTATTTGGTGACGAGTATCGACAGAATTTACTGGAGATGAATGCTTCTGATGAAAGAAAATTGGAAAGCATAAGGACTAAAGTAAAGCAATTCGCAAGAACTGCCCCCTATGGCAGTGCTAAATTCAAGATTATTTTCCTTGATGAAGCCGATGCTTTGACCAATGATGCACAAGGCGCCCTCCGCAGAATTATGGAACAATATGCTCAAACTTGCAGATTTATTTTATCTTGTAATTACTCTTCAAAAATCATTGAACCAATACAGTCTAGATGTGCAGTTTTTAGATTCCGACCACTATCGGATTCAGCAGTAAAAAATCAAGTCATACATGTTGCAAAGGAAGAGAAGGTAAATCTAACCGATGATGCTGCAGAGGCATTGACAAGAATCAGTCAAGGTGATCTTAGAAAAGCGATTACTGCCCTCCAAGTTGCCGCCGCATTAGACCATAATATTACGAGAGAATTAATCTATGAAACCTCGGCAACAGCACCTCCCGAAGCATTGCATCAATATTTGATGGCATGCAAGGATGATGGTTTTCATGCTGCACGAAGAAGACTGAAAGAATTGCTTGACAAATATGGCCTGGCTGGAACTGATTTTGTCAACCAATTACATCGCGAATTATATGCGGCTGATTTCCTTAGCGAGTCAGCAAAACTAGACCTAACTGAATGGATGGCTGAAGTCGATTATAGGCTGGTAGAAGGCGGTGGAGAACATATACAACTCGATGCCCTAACCGCACGCTTTGTGACACATCTGAAGAATGAGTAATTTGAATCTGTTCACTTTCACCTTTTGTAACAGGGGTGTAGAAAAATGACTGGTATCAAATTACCCTCGCCAAGGATATGACAGTAAGCCAATACTTGATAGACGCTGCATGTTGGACGCCGATTGCCCCACTTATTCGCAAATACAGAATTTCCAAATTGATACAAACGACTAATGAGCAAAGAGATATCAACAAAATATCGATACTATTGAGCACAATAATGGCAGCTCATTCAGACTTGCTATCTTAATCTTGCACAACAACTTCCTTAACGACGATTAAGTTCCATTTGTAGGTTCTTTGATTTTCCCAAGGATCTCCTTGCTCGATTATTTGAACTGTAATTATATGCGTGCCTTCTGGAATGTTTTCGCCCAATTGAATTGCAAAACGTTGGTCTTTTTCATCATGCGGGAATAGATTTGGAATTGTACTATTTGTCGTAGTTGTTGCATTTAGTAATCTTTGTTCGTTGTCAACCCAAAAGGTATTATTTACTGAAACTTCTTTGCTGCCTTCATTATTTGCCAGCGTCACGATTACTTCGGCTCCATCTGAATTAACATTATCTGCCAATCCAAATAATAACCAAACTTGACCTCTTAATTTACCCTCTGAATCAACTGTCCAAGTGATAGCATCCTTGCTAGTTCCGTCATCGAATAGCAATTCAACGCCATCATCAGTAGCAATTGTCCATTCACTGGATAATTGCGGTGCCACAATATCCCCAAACGGCGGATTGACCAACAAAAAGGCCATTGCTAAAAATGTGAATGTGTGTAAGAATCCACTTTTTACCCAAGTCCCCTTAGTGAAATGTTCAACATATTTCGCCGGCAATAGTGCACGGTGAACTTGTGGAAGTAGAATCATTGCTGTTAAGGGAAGAAGATACAAAATATCTGTTTTGTCACTGGCAGTATTCGGCATTAAAACAAAGCGCATTAGGAGTGAGACGATAACAGAAAAGGTAAGCACCAACCACATAGAAACCGCATCAGCCTTTTCTTTCTCAGCGTATTTGGCAGGGTCAAAGGCCTCTAGCCCGAGATCGGCTCCACTACGGCGGATTTTCTTTTCTTTATCCTCACCTTCTGTGCGCTTGCGACGCTCTGTTGAAGCAGCCGCAATCGCAGTGTTTAGGTCTACCATGCCCAAGGCCAAAAGTTGGCAGTGAATAAAGGCTACAATGGACGACACATCAAAGGTGAGCCGTATAATTCAAAGGGGGAGTGCTTCACGACGGGGTAAGCCGGGGTGGCGTAGTTGGTGGCGCGTCGGACTCATAGGGCAGCCTACAAGGCAATCGTATGACGTGCAAACAATCCCATTGTGGTGTCTGAGACATCCGAAGGTCGCGGGTTCAAGCCCCGCTCCCGGCACCAATGAGACAGTCTAGGACATTTTTGACTATCGTAAATTCTAATAAAATCAACTATTGGCAGCCAATGAATTCCGATGTCTTGATGTGCCTTCACTTGATGGAGGTCTTCATGGTTGATGTGCCTGACACTGGTAGTCGCGTCCTCGTAACGGTGGAAAGTCACAATGGCTCTACTGAGATAGAAGGAATCATCATACCTGCAGCATCTGTTGGACATGTGACGATTAAACTGGTAAATGGATATAATGCCAGTTATTCTATCGACTCAATAACAAGCATAGAAGTGGTTGCAAGTGTTGCCACAGAAACTGCTGAAAGTGAGTCAAATCAAGCACCTATTGACAAATCATTACCTACTGTTAGAATCCTTCACACCGGTGGTACAATCGCTAGTAAAGTAGACTATGCAACCGGCGCAGTAGTAGCGAGATTTGAGCCTGATGAATTGATTTCGTCGATACCTGAATTGAGAGATACCGCCAATATAGAAGCGGTAAAATTGGGCAATATGTTTTCAGATGATATGCGACCTCAACACTGGAATAAGATCGCTGAGGCTTCAAGGCAAGCTTTCGAAGATGGAGTTGATGGAGTGGTTGTAACTCACGGAACAGATACACTCCACTACACCGCAGCTGCGCTTTCATTTGCATGGGCAGGTTCTGGTGGGAAAACACCTCGACCGATTGCTCTTGTTGGATCACAGCGCTCTAGTGATAGAGGCTCTTCTGATGCTACTGAAAACCTAATCGCCGCTGTGCACTGGGCTGCTAATGGCCCTGCTCCTATTGGTGCGGCGGGTGACTCAGTAGTTGTCGTAATGCACACCAGTTCAAATGATGGAGAATGTTCAGTGTATCCGGGAATCGGTGTCAGAAAGATGCACTCGACGCGTCGAGATGCATTCAAAGGAATAAATACACAACCACTTGCAATTATTAGTGCCAACAATGGCAAACCGTCTCACCAATTGAGTCAAACTTATTCAGCGGAATTGGAATTACCCAATGAGAGAGTAGTGGCCTCTTCTCCTGATAAATTTGAACTAGAAATCCGTATACCTCAATTCATCTCTGGACCGTGGTTACTCGCTGAGCAAATTGATGCGATTATGAACCTCGGATGCCAAGCGATTGTAATACACGGAACTGGTCTAGGACATCTCCCCATAGATGATCCGGAAGGAGACGCCCCTGAAAATTTATTACTTTGGCGAAGTATTACAAGAGCCGTAAATCGTGAAGTTCCTGTAGTCATTGTCAATCAATGTATTAACGGTCCTGTTGATATGAATGTATACTCCAAAGGACGAAAGCAAATGCAAATGGGAATATTAGGTCATGGTATTGTTGCACCTCCTGAAACGGTTGTTGCAAAGTTGCATTGGGCGCTATCAACTGGCAAAGATATCAATTCAATTATCGCTGCAGATTTATGTGGAGAGGGCCGTACAACTCTAATGGAATAAACACACCAATCAAAAACCGACAAGGAATGGGCTGGATATGGCAGAGAAGCAAAGCGAGGCTGTTATCAATTTGCGCAGTATGCGCGAAAGGTCTCGCTTAGGAGGCGGTCTGAAGGCTCAAGAAGCAATTCGTGTTTCAGGAAGAGGGACTGCTAGAGATAGAATTAGCATGCTTCTAGATGAGGGCTCATTCATCGAAATAGATGCATTCATCACTCATCGTACTAGCGACCATGGTATGTTCATGCATCATACTCTTGGGGATGGAGTTGTTGCTGGACATGGCACAATTAACGGCAGAAGAGTTTACTGCTTTTCTCAAGATTTCAGTGTCCATGGAGGGAGTATGGGTGAAATGCATGCCAAGAAAATCGCTAAGATAGTGGAAATGGCTGACAAAGCAAAAACACCGATTATTGGAATGTGGGACGGCGGTGGACAGAGAGCCCAAGATGGCGTCAACGCTCTTGCCGGAACTGGAGAATTGCTGGATCGCATTGTCCAATGTAGTGGACGCATCCCGATTATCAGTTTGGTACTTGGTCCAGTAGTGGGAGTTTCTGCCCTCGCAGCGAGTTTAGCAGATTTTACAATTTTGGGAGAGGAGCACGGACAATTATTCCTTTCATCTCCAATTGAAACTCCTGAAGTCATCAGCGGAGAAGTTGATGCTGCAGGATTGGGTGGTGCAAATTTACACGCTTCTCGTTCCGGTATTGCCTGCCAAATTGCAAGTGATGAAGAGGATGCTTGTATGTTAGCAAGTGAAATTCTATCTTACCTTCCTGACAATTGTATGTCCGATGCCCCATTTGAGCAAACTGCAGATCCAATTACAAGACTGAACACTAATCTTGAAACACTCGTTCCAGACAACCCAAACAAACCATATGATATGGTCAAGGTAATTGAGGAAGTTGTCGATGATGGGGTATTCATGGAATTATTTGACGCCTATGCAGAAAATATCATAATTGGTTTTGCGCGATTGAATGGAATGCCTATTGGAATTGTTGGTAATCAACCGAAGGTATTGGCAGGGTGTCTAGATATTGACGCTTCAATAAAAGCTGCTCGCTTCATTAGAACTTGTGATGCATTCAATATCCCACTAGTAACCTTTGAAGATGTACCTGGATTCCTTCCTGGTGTAGTTCAAGAATGGGGTGGAATAATTAGGCACGGAGCAAAGTTGTTATTTGCCTATGCCGAAGCAACAGTTCCAAAATTAACTTTGATTACAAGAAAGGCCTACGGCGGCGCATATTTAGCAATGTCATGCAAGCACTTGCAGAGCGATTATAACGTTGCTTGGCCAACTGCTGAATTAGCAGTAATGGGTGCAGAAGGTGCAGTCAATGTCATTCATCGTAGAGAAATTAACGCTGTTGAAGATGATCTTAAGGAAGAAGTGCGCCTTCGTCTTGTGGCTGAATATAAGAACAAGTTCGGAGACCCATATGTCGCCGCCCGTAATGGATGGTTGGATGATGTTATTGAACCTGAAGAATCAAGAATGCGATTATGCCGTGCACTCAACATCATCAAATCAAAGCGTGAATGGACTCCGCCTAAGAAACACGGTAATATTCCGTTGTGAACTAGATTTTCTTCGCTCTTGCTAGAAGACCGCTTGAATCAGTTTCTGAATCTTCTTGTTCATCACTAATTGCTTCATCATCGTCAATTTGTTGTTCAACATCCGGTTCTTGTTGGCGCAGTAATTGAGCGTTAGAATTTGAATTCTTGTTGATGAAAACAATAACAATAAGAATAAATAAAGCACCTACTAATCCAATTATCATTTCACTAGAGACTGCACTGCTTTGAATAATCTCTGTTTCTTCGACTGGTGGTTTACTATTCATATCCAAAGTATATTCAACCCCTATAGTTTGATTTAATTCCAAGTCAGTAACGCGGATTGTAATTGTAATATTACCGTCATGTTGCTGTGGTAAAACAAGCATAGTAACACATTTGGAGATGAATTGTGACTCATCATTGCTGCATGATGAAGTGACATTTTGAGTGATGTTTTCGAGAGAAAAACTCACAACTGATTGTTGTCCTCCATCCAAATCAATAATATCCCATTGAACTGTTGCTGCTAGATTGTCAAGTAGATTGACATTACCAATGCTAATAGTTGGCAAATCCGGTTGTGGTGAAATTGTCACATTCAAAAGAGCTGAATAATTGGTAGTTCCATCAGTTACATTCAGCGTTTGAGAATTACAAGTACCATATTTGTCTGGTTTCATATTAACTATCAAATCATTACCCGCAATAACAAAACTACATTTTGAGGATTCTCCACCCTCGATTAACCAGGTCAATGAATCTCCATCAAGGTCATAAGCGAAATCATCCAAATCAACAATAATGGATTCATCTTCAGTAGCATTGATTTGCCATGAGGAATTATTGGTGATCAAGATATCGTCAATTGCTAATACATTGATTGGAATATCCAAATTTAGTGCTGGATTATAGCCATCTCCAACCAGCATATGGACCACCACGGCACCATTTTGATTTGCCAGTGGTGTAATGGTGACCAAACCATCTGCTATAACGATTGAAACAGGACCTAATTCGGATGAGTTTTCGTTTACTAATCCTGCAATCTCTTCTCCCTCAGGGTCAAATACATATTCTGAGAGATTCAATACTATTGGTTGTGAATCTTCATCCATTTGTTGTAATGGAATATTCTTAATCAAACTAGCAGCATCATCAACCGGCATTACTCGAAGCGTTATTTCTGTTGTTACTTCGTCGATAGTTTGCCCGCCCGCTTTCAAATCAAGTCTCAAATTATTCAATCCAGTCCATTCTTCATCTAGGCTATGGAACACTGTAAAACCAAGATTATCTGAATCTATTTGGAAATGGAAATGCTGCGAGTTTAGCCCTACTAATGTTGCATTATCAATGTAGACACTCTGCCCATCAGGGTCATATGCAATTAGCCCATTTTCAACATGTGTACTACCTCTTTGCGGTATGTCAATAATAGCAGGCGGAGTCAAAACAACTAGTGGTGAATCTGTTCGCATGATGTCTAAGTGCCGATGAGAAGGGGCTCCTTCAACATAGACACTGATGAATAAACGATTTGCTCCCGGCTGAACATCAACCATTGGGAATAGACAAATTGCTACTCCATTGCTGTCTATTTGCCCTTCTGTTGTGTTCATAGAGGAATCAATATTACAAACCACTGTCACATTCCAGTTACTTGGTAACTGCGAATAAGGCGAACCATTGCGAAGTGTCCAGTTCATTTTCAAATTGACAGTGTCTTCAGGGCCAACCGATTCATTATTGGCAGGTACTGACCAAACATCACCTACTTTGAGCCAGTCGGCAGAGGATAAGTCCTCTACAACATAAGAATCTGGGTCTGAAATAATCTCTGCCGAAATAGGTCTATTGAAAGCATCACGGAAGCGGCTGTGTTCTCCCTTTAATGCAGCATCTAAATATGCAACAATATGTGTTGAACTCAAATCTAATTGAGCTTCTTTACTCATTGTAGCTTCACCATCACCGATTTCAAAAATTGAAGTTGTATCTTGGAATTGATAATGATTCGCACCTAATAGATGCATCATCTGCCAAGAAAAGTCATTAATTAATTGAAGTCTGTTAATCGCATCTGCAGCAGGTGCAATATCATCGGCAGTACCTGTAATGAACAAACCTGTATTCGGCAGAGGTGCCTGCCAGTCGGCCATTGAAAACAATCCAGTTCGTTGATTCCAAGATGAAAAATCGGCCCCTAATGCAAAAATTCCACTAGGGCCGTGTGTAGTGTTTCCGTCATCACTCGCTAGCCAATAGGGATACAGTGATGTTGCGGCCATTGCACCAACACCATGTCCAGCAAGTGCCCAGTGATTAACATCAATATTTCCGAAACCGCCCAAAACGATTGAGTGGGAATTATTTGTATCATTCATTAATTCCAATGCGGTTTGAGCGATTTCTATGCCTTCCGAAAGGTCATTTGAATCACTCATTTCTTGACTTACTAGAACAATATATCCGCGCTTTACTATCTCATTTGTGAGTTCCATATATCCATCTATGGGTTCGCCGTCAGAACCAAAAAATAGCACCCAAGGAAATGGACCGTTACCTGCCATTTCATCATCGCTTCCACCAGACATAGCAGGGTATATCATCTCAAAGCTCTGTGAATTAGGACCGAATCCGATATTGATCTCACTCCATCCTACCGGATAATCGATCCCTTGGTGTATTGGTTGAAAGTCATCATCTTCTTGCAATAGGGAGGCGGCGACTACTGGAAGTAGTGTTGAAATTATCAGCATTGATAATATTAAAAATGATGGTTTTACAAATCCTCTCATACTTGCCACTGTGTGGCAACTGGAAGCCATTGTTCTTTGTTGCTTCGTTACTTTGTATATGATTCTATAATGGCTTCAGCATATGCTAATTTAGTCAATAGCAATCCAACTGATGGTAGCATATCACCTAATTGGGGAGTCCAGAAATTGGACCAGCATTCTAGATGCTGACTCACAAGTAACCAACGACCATTGAATGGACCTTGGGCTAACTGTGAAATTCTTTCTTCAGCGTCTCCCTGCATCAATGAGTATGGTGCTTCAAAAATAAGTTCGGCTTTATCGTGAGCAATAATTGCTTCTTGATTGGTACCGATATCGCCTCCATCAAAGTTGATAAAAACATCAATCTTACCATCGTATTGTTTACCATCAATCCAATCTCCGTCCGGGAGTGGACGACGTCCTTCGAAGGCTATCACTTTACCACCACCATTTACCCAGGCGTGAGCAGTACTTCTGGCAGCACCACCGCCCCCAAGTATAGCGATAATTGCACCATTTGCAACATCTATCCCGTGGTAATCTGCTGCTGAGATAACCCCTAAACCATCAAATGTACCGCAAAACCAACCTTGCCCATCCCATCTAAGGCAATTTACCGATAGAATATCCATTGAATTATCAATTGTAGAGACTGCATTACTAACCAATGTATGCTTCAATGGTGATGTTAAATTGATCCAAATCTCTTCATTCAATACAGAGTTAGGAAGTTTAGAATTGGCCATCGATTGCATTTTCTCAGACATCTCTTGGATTTGTAATTGCAAACTTTTTGTTGATTTAGATTCTAGTAATACTGAACAGTCAAGGATTTCTCCTGAAGCTGCAATCGCTTTTGCCAATAACTCTGTCGTCCTAAATTTACCAAATGGCGCACCGGTTAATTTCCAAGATAATGAATTAGGCATTGAGCCTGCGTATCCCCAAGCAAGTGCATCCTCAATGGTTGAAGTATCTACCAAATCTAACTTTAATATCTTAAAATCTGATGTTGTTTTTGATTTAATTGAGGTAAGATGGTCGTGTACAATGGCTAATAATAAAGGGGATAATGAATGTTCTACAGGCGAACCTGCGATTGCATACCGAACACCTGCCATAAATATACACAGTGAGGGTAGTAATTGAATACTTGTCGTAAATAACATTCCAAAACGGGAGAGGTTTCAATAACAAGTTCACACAGGAGATATCATGGAAGGTATCAAGTTCAAGGCAGAGAAGTCGACCATCAACATGCTAACAGGTGCGCTGGGATTGTACATGACCGCGGCAATGTGGTTTGAATTCAATGATGCATTAGGAGCCTATTTCGGACCTAGCATGGGAATTATCATCGGAACTATCGTGTTTATGATTTATCAATCAAATAAAAACATTAAGGAATTTTCATTTAACGGAAATTACAATACTTCTGAACGTACACAATTCATACGCAATGATGATGGAACAATCTCTGAAGCTGATGGAAATATGGAGCCTGGAAGAAACGCTGTTGGATGGGTCGCAATAATGTATTTTACAGTTATTATTCTCAGCGAAATAACTTGGTCTGATTTGATACTTTGAGGCAATACGATGCCTGGATTACTCGATGTCTTCATGATGAAGGAAAAGGTCAACAACGGCTCTAATCCGATTTTGATAATTTTAGAAAAGGCCTCAATGCTACTTACATTATTTATTATTGGCACTATTGGTTATGGATTAGAACTACCTGGATGGGGAATAGGTACTTTGGTTGGAGCAAGTTTGGGGCCTGTGGTTTACATCCATTACTACATTTTGTACATTAGGCCAATTAAAAAACAGCGCAACATTGATGGTGAGTGACTAATCTTAGCAACTGGGGCAGATATATGAGTGGACTCTTTTCTTCGATTTTAGATTTTTTAGGCTTGGAAGCAATTACAGGCGTTGACTTATTGTTTGCCGGTTCCGCAATAGTGGGCACGATTTTATTCATAATTTATTTCCTATTAGTTCTACTCGGCGGTGTTGCAGACGGAGCAATGGATATAATCGGACTAGATGTTGACTTGGATGTTGGTGCTGAAGGAATTTTCCATATGCTAACCATACAAGGTCTCCTAAGTTTCATGATGATGTTTGGAATATTTGGATTAGGCGTATCGCAATCAAATGACAATATCATATATGCAATTCTAGCTGGTACTACTGCCGGTGTTGCCTCAATGTGGGTAATCGGCAAAGTATTCCAGATGATGAAAAGTTTAGAAACCGATGGCACTGTAAAATACCATCAATCAATCGGTGCGAAAGGAAAAGTCTACCAAACTATCTTCCCTGGAGAATCAGGCCAAGTTCAAGTTGAATTTACTGGATCGCTAAGGACTGTTTCCGCCGTCAGTAACGATGAAAAGGAAAAAATTGAAACAGGCAAATTTATTCAAGTAGTGGACCATATAGGTGAAACGCTAATCGTAAAATCAATTTCGGTTACCGACCAGAATCTCTCTGACGCTGAAGAATAGCCTCAAACGGGTCAACACTCATAAAGGAGTGCTAGTATGGCTGTATGATTACTATGGCAGTCGCTGGCACATTATTTATTTTAGGAATTGGATTATTCGTCGCAGTTATTTTGGGAACGGTTTACGTTGCTACTTCGAGGTACAAATTAGCACCATCAGACAAGATTTTGGTTGTATATGGTAATGTCAAAACTGGCGGAGCCGCCGCCTGTTACCACGGTGGTGGAAGAGTAGTTTGGCCTCTAATCCAGCATTATGCATATTTAGATCTAAAACCAATGACCATTAGCATTAATCTTGAACATGCTCTTTCATTGCAAAACATTCGCATCAATGTTCCTTCAACCTTTACTATCGGTATTTCCACCGAGCCATCTATCATGTCCAATGCAGCAGAACGTATGCTCGGATTGAACCAAGTAGAAATTGAGGATATGGCAAAGGAAATTATCTTTGGTCAACTTCGTCTAACAGTCGCTTCTCTAACAATTGAGCAAATCAATCAGGACAGAGAAGCGTTCTTGAGAGATGTTTCAACCAATGTCGATTCGGAATTGCATAAGATCGGTCTTTATCTAATCAACGTTAACATTACAGATATTACCGATGAGGCTGATTATATCAAGTCCATCGGTGCAAAGGCTGCTGCTATCGCAATCGCTGCCGCAGATGTCGACCGTGCAAATGCTCGCAGAGATGGTGCAGTTGGTGAAGCAGCGGCGAATAAAACTCGTGAAGTGCAAGTGGCACAGAATCAAGCAGAATCCGACAAGGGTCAGAAAGCTGCAGAAGCGGATAGACGTGTTTTCGTAAATCAACAAGAAGCACTTGCGGTTGAGGGTGAAAACATCTCTGCTGCATCTATTGCACATTACAATGCTGACCTATCAGAAAAGGAAGCTGAAGCTCTACAACGTTCAGAAGTTGCAAAGCGTATGGCTCAAGTCAATATTCAGAAGGCTCAATATGAGATGGAAGGAGAAAGACTCCGTGCTGAAGAAATTGCTCGTGAAGAGATTGCTAAGGAACAAATCGAGATCGCTGCTAATGCTGAAGCAAATAGAGAACGCCTAATCGCACAAGGTCAAGCGGATGCTACTCTTGCAAAGTATAATGCAGAAGCTGCAGGACAACAAGCAGTTCTGGAAGCAAAGGCTACTGGATATGCACAACTTGTAAAAAGCGCAGGTGGCGATGCAAAGGCTGCTGCTACACTGTTGATGGTTGAAAAGATTGAAGCATTGGTTGCACGACAAACTGAAGCAATCTCTAACTTGAAGATTGATAAGATTACAGTTTGGGATTCAGGCAATGGTGGAGATGGTGGCGGTTCAACTGCCAACTTCGTATCTTCTCTAATCAAGTCACTACCGCCTGTCCACGATATCGCGGCAATGGCTGGTGTTGACCTTCCAGATTATCTTGGAAACATGAAAGAAGAGTGATTTGAATACTTTCAAACACTCTGAAAAAGACTGTTTCAACCCCTAATCTAAGCGAGAGATTGAAAGGTGGTTGTGCGCGCAAGCAACAATATGGCTAGTGACTTAGATATTGCAAGAGCCGCGACTCTAGAACCAATTGAAGCGATTGCTTGGAAATTGGGCATCTCTTCTCACGAGTTAACTCCTATTGGTAATGGGATGGCAAAGATCACCTGGGAAGCGATCAGTGAAAGATTCAATAGGCCTCAAGGAAGCCTAGTATTAGTCACATCAGTTAACCCAACTCCTTTTGGTGAAGGGAAAACCGTAACCACGATTGGACTGACACAGGCGCTTTGTGCAATCGGTTCAATGGCCACCTGTGTAATTCGTGAACCCTCAATGGGTCCTGTCTTTGGCATCAAAGGAGGGGCTGCTGGAGGTGGACATTCTCAAGTATTACCAATGGAAGACATCAATCTCCATTTCACAGGCGATATGCACGCAATCACCTCAACTCATAATTTGTTGAGTGCTTTAATTGACAATCATTTGAAATTTGGCAACGAGTGCAAGATTGATACTGAAAGAATTAGTTGGCCGAGAGTTATCGATATGAATGATCGGTCATTACGCCAAATTGTAATTGGATTGGGTACTGCGGCAAATGGAAATACTCGACAAGAGCGATTTGATATTACCGCTGCCAGCGAAGTAATGGCAATATTAGTCTTAGCAAGTGACTATGCAGACCTTCGCAGAAGACTTGGTGAGATTGTGATAGGACCTTCCGTTGAAGGCTATCCTATCAAGGCAGAAGAGATTGGTGCAGCAGGTGCAATGGCATTATTATTGAGAAATGCATTTTTACCGAACCTCGTACAAACACTAGAAGGCAATCCTGCATTTATCCATGGCGGTCCTTTCGCAAATATTGCCCATGGCAATTCTAGCGTTATCGCAGATAGAATCGCACTAGGTGCGGCTGATATTGTTGTCACTGAAGCTGGATTTGGTTCTGACATGGGTGCTGAGAAGTTCATGCATATCAAAGCAGCCAATTCTGGAAAATCACCGGATTGTGTAGTTATGAATGTAACAGTGCGCTCTATGAAATTACATGGTGGCGCCTTTGGAGATAGAGGTGGATATCGCCCGACACCTGAAGAATTGGCTACTGAGAATGTTGAGGCTGTAATAATTGGTGCAACTGGTAATCTCGATAGACATATTAAAAATATGGCTGGTTTTGGTATGCCAGTTATTGTTTCAATCAATCGCTTTTCGACAGATACTGATGCGGAACTTGCCGCATTGGGTGATGCTGCTAGGGCAAGCGGAGCAACTGAAGTAACAATCTGTGAAGTTCATGCAAAGGGTGGAGCAGGAGGAGAACAATTAGCAAAAGCTGTCGTCTCTGCAGTTCAGGACCATGTTGCTGCTGGAAGGCCGTTCACTCCATTATTCATGCCAGATGCAACTATTAGAGAAAAGATAGATTCAATCGCAACTAGAATCTACAAGGCAGATAGAGTAAGAATTGAAATATCGGCTGCAAAACAATTAGCCCAAATCGAAAAATGGGGATATGGGACACTGCCAGTCTGTATGGCTAAAACTCAGTACTCGTTCTCTCACGATCCAAACTTACTCGGCTCACCTTCTGGATTTACTATACCAATCAAAGAATTCCGTTTGAATGCTGGAGCTGGTTTTGTCGTTGCGATTTGTGGAAATATGATGACGATGCCAGGATTACCTAAGCGCCCTGCTGCCCTCGACATGGACATGGATGAGAATGGCAACTTAATCGGCGTATTTAGGTGAATAAAATGAAAATTCTCAAACGTCAACCGATGTTGTGGAGAATTCGAATTGAATCTCAAGACGACTTGTGGTCAATTTCAAGATTAGCCCGCAAAGGTACTTCGATAGCAATGCTTGGTGATAGGAGAGACCAAACTACTGCGGGGGAAACTGGTGGACGAGCAAAGTCTGCTGAAAGGAAAAAAATGTGGATAAAATTGAGAATTGAAACTTCAGAATATCAAACATTTTCAGACACATTAAGAATCCATGGAATTATTGAAGAGTCTAAGATTGATATTGGTTTGCACCACACTCATATTGTTGAAATAATGGATGAGGTTCAGATCACGTCTCTAACCCCATTTGATGCAACTGATGTTGAATTGCTAAAACAGAGTGAAAAAGCCAGTAAAGCGGCTCAAGTTGCACTTCTTGTGGTTGAGAATGACGAAATGATTCTCTATTTTGTAACCGGTAGAGGGCTAAGAGAAAGCGCAATGTGGACTATGCGTGGAGGAGGCAAACGCGGTGATTTGAAGACGACCTCTTCAGTGGCTTCATCCTTTAGAAAAAGCGTTATTTTGGCCATTTCGGCTCAACTGAATGATGAGATTCCAATGATACTGTGCGGGCCAGGTCATGCAAAGGATGTATTATTACCAGAACTAAGAGATAGCGGCCATAGTAGATTCATCAAACTAGTTGCCACTTCAATGGGAGGACGCTCAGCAGCCAATGAAGTGTTAAGCGAAGGTTTGGCGGAGGATTTACTCGGTGAACATGCAATCTCAAAGGAAATAATGCTACTTGAAGAAGCATGGACAAGATTGTCCACAACAGGCACTGTAGCCTATGGTAAAGAGCAATTGGATAGAGCACTAACCGAAGGTGCGATAGAAACCTTACTCATCACAGCCGATTTACTCAGAAACGAAGAAGATACCATCGCTGGCAAAACATGGCCAGTTTGGTGCAGAGGTCTTTCGGATATCTCAGCAGAAATTGTTCAATGTTCAACCGACCATGATTCAGGACTACAATTACTAGGCATGGGTGGAGTTGTTGCCCTACTACGCTACAAATTATGAAAATGAAGGCGATTTGATGGGTGAAAAAAACTCTATTAAATTTGCTTGGTTTAGTGAATTCAAAGATATTCCACCTGACCAACTTCGTCAATCCCTAAGCCAATATCGCTGGATTTTACTTAATGCTGAAGATTTACCGAATGCAACAGCGGTATGGATGTTCGCAGAACTTGATGGGTTTTTCATTGGCCTAGATCATAGAGGAAGTGAATATCTATCGGGCATTCACAATAGAGCCATCCATTTACTATTGATTGATGAAGAGAAAGAGATAAGAGGAATTTCTAAGGTTTTTTACGCAAAAAACGATTCAATAGAAAATTATCTTTGGTGAAGAACTAATCATCAAAAGTGGGCTCGAGGGGATTCGAACCCCCGATCAACGCCGTGTAAAGGCGCTGTCATAACCAGCTAGACCACGAACCCGTATTCCGAGGCTGTGGCAAGGGGCTTTTCAACTAACCGCATCGCCACTAACCTCAAAACGAGTCACCACTAGCCCCGTATATATGGATGAAGATGTCCAAGCGACGGCAGCGAGATTAGTTCGCCGTATTAAGGAAGGAAATCACACTATAACAGTGGCAGAATCCTGTACTGGAGGATTGCTTGCAAGTGCGTTTACCGACATTGCTGGTGCAAGTAAATGGTTCCATCAATCATGGGTAACATATTCCAATGAAGCCAAGATTAAGGAACTCGGTGTAAAGGAGAGTTCTTTGGAAAAGAGAGGTGCTGTATCTGCTGAAGTTGCAATCCAAATGGCTCAAGGCGCCCGCGTTAAGGCCAATGCGAGTATTGCAATTTCAATCACTGGTATTGCTGGACCTAGTAATGACGGGTCCAATAAAAAAATTGGTACCGTTTATGTGGGAATTGCATCGGATGGTTGGGCCAATTCAGATATTACTGAAATCGGTGGGAATCGAGCCGAGAATAAAATCGCATTCGTTCATTTCGCATTGTTAACCGCGATTAAATATTGGGATAGAGCAATGGATAATGCAGAAATCGCAAGGGAAGAAGAAGAATCAAGAATAACGGCGGAGAAGGATGCAAAAGTATTATTCGAAGAAGAAAGATCAAAACGTGAAGAAGATGCAAGAGAAAAAGGAATATTGAAAGATGATACTTGGTCTGGAAATGGGAAGTCGCCTAATTCAGAGGAAAGTATTAGCAATGAAGTTCATTGGGAAAATGAATGAAATTACCAACTCTCTGATGTTGTAAATCGTAGCAATTTCGTCGCACTGCTTATGTGCATCCTCTGTCACCTTAGACATTATGGGTGGCGATGCAGTAGATATCTGGCAGCATTTGGCCAGCCGTAAAATAATGTTATTGAAATCAATGAAGCAGGCGGTTCAAGAACTTGAAGACCCGTATGCTGTGTTTTCATACGCCCAAGAAATCGGTTTTAATTCTGGATTATTAACTCAAGAAATTTTGGATAAAATGGTCGCCGCTCATAGTTCTGCAAATAGCAAGCAAGCGCCGGTTGAACAAGAGATTACAATTCCAGTAGCAGCAATTGCCGCAACCGAAGTCTTAGCCAATAATTCTGCAGACGAATTGGGGAGAACTATTGCACCGATTGCTCAACATGAACCATTTGATGTTCGTTTCCGCAATAATCTTCCTGACTGGAGTGTAGATGACTTTAGCGAAAATGCAAGTGATGCCCCTCAGGATATCAAAATTCATTATGACATCACAGGAAAATCGGTTACTGAAGGCAAAATGTCTGATATAAATTCATGCTTTTCAGACCGACTAGAAAAAATCAGAAAAATGATTATTACAAATTCGAACCTACCGAAACCACCACAGGAAATTGCTCGCTTACAAACCGAATATTCTCGTTATCAAGGATACGGAAATACAGCAGTAGCGATAGGTTTGGTAAACGAACCACGTTATACGAAAAATGGCCATTTGATGTGGGGCATTGAAGATGAAACTGGTGAAATGACATGCCTTCTAACCAAGCGTCAAGGAGATGACAGAGATAGAGCGCAAGAGATGATTCTTGAATCGGGGTTGATGCCAGATGACGTATTGGGTGTTTCTGGTTCCTTTAGCCAAACTGGAGATATTTTTTATGTCTCAGATTTATATTTCCCACTAAAACCAAAACATCAGAAGGCCAGTTCAGAACATGGGATTAGCGTAGCATTCATTTCAGATATCCATGTTGGTTCAAAGACGTTTTTGGAAGCTCAGTGGCACAAGATGGTAAGATGGTTCCATACCGACCCACTTGCAAAGACAATTAAGTATCTCATTTTATCAGGTGATTGTGTCGATGGTGTCGGAATATATCCAGGACAGGATAAGGAATTGGCTATACCAGATTTATACGGCCAATACACAGAATTCGCTAGACTATTGGAATTGTTACCAGACTGGGTCGAGTGTGTAATGTTGCCAGGTAACCATGATGCAGTTCGTCCAGCAGAACCGCAGCCAACATTTGAGAAGGATATTCAACAAGATTATAATTCCACAACATTTGTTGGTAACCCTTGTGATTTTTCTTTGAACGGTGTGAGATTATTATCATATCATGGTAAATCAATTGACGATTTCGTAGCAGGGTTGAGAACTGTAACTTATGCAGATCCTGTTGAAGCAATGCGTCAAATGCTGAGAAGAAGGCACCTTGCACCTCAATGGGGTGGTAAGACTCCGCTTTCACCTGAACCAGAAGATGGGCTGGTAATCAATGAAGTACCGGATATTTTCGTTACTGGTCACGTGCATGGTCATGCTTGCATTGATTTCAAGGGTACGACATTGATTTGCTCAAGTACATGGCAAGATCAAACTTCATACCAGAGAATGCTTGGTTTCCAACCAAAGCCATGTATTTTGACAATTGTTAACCTGAAGAGTCATGCTACTACTGCAATTCCATTTGCATGAAGTACTGAAACTACTCGAGACCCAACAGTGGTCTTAGTAAACTCAAATCTTTAGCGATGACGATTTCCACACCTGCTTTTTCAAAAGCCATTAATGAAGAATCTCTTGATGGGTTGAAGCCGATGAAAGTACTACCTTCAATATGCATACTCAAATCCATTTCTGAATCACCAACTGAAACTACATCAGATGAAGCGATATTATTCATTTCGCACAATTTCTTGATAATGGCACCCTTGCCCCCTGCATGCAATCGACAAATACCATCATTCTTCAAGGAATCATCCTCAGCAAATTCAAAACCATTGGCAATCCAATCATCAACCTTTAGCATTGATGCAATTGTTGAAACAAAAAGGTCCACGCCTGCAGACACAATAGCCACATAAACACCCTTCTCTTTCAAATCAGCAACAAGTTCTCTTGCACCTGGCATCAACTTAACACCAGAATAAGCTCGGAATAAATCATCCTTGAAGATTGGATCTTGGATGTTTTTCCATAATTGTATATCAGAGCGCATGAATTCAACATCACTCAATTCACCATTTATGAAACGTTGTAAGTTTACCACATTATCTGTACCAAAATGGTCATGAAGAGTTCTCCACGAAGAAACTGCATCAACCAAGACACCATCGCAATCAAAAACAACACAGGCGGGTAATTTACCCTGAACCGGATTGCTAGGACTTGTAGTCATGAGTCTCCCCAATACATACTGAAGGGTTCTTGCTTGAAAGGCTTCGCAACAATTGAAAATAATACTGCTCAAGTTAATGAAGAAAAAAAGGAAGCGAAAAACTGGGGAGGTTCAAAGAACCCCGCCCAGCGTTCGCATTTACTATACCGTCTCCGCAGAGTACGGTGTTTTCTCGAAAAACAAAAGGGTAGAGGGCCGCAGCCCCCCAGCCCTAATGCATCGTTTCACTTACCTAAGTTCAAGCCTTGAGGTCGAATGCCAGTCCGCTCCAGGAGCGGAGTAGAGCACCTTGTGCATTTGCCGGAGCATATGACATGGTGATCGTGACATCGGTCAAAGGTGTACCATCTGGTGCATGGGTTCGTACATAGATTTCATCGCCAGTGTTGAAGGTAGAAATCGACTTGGTTCCTTCCTTATTCACTTGGTCAACGAATGTGACGAAAGCGTCACTGTTTGCAGGGTTGAATCCGTAAACATCGTTTGTATCAGCCAAATTAGCAGTGAAGGTCTGAGGAGACCCACTTGCATCCACATAGAACACACGGACTTCAACAGCTTGGGTAGCCAAATCAGTTTCAGATTGTGTCACTGAGATTCTCCAGTGACCTTGGTCTGCATCTGCACCGTTGATATCCTCAATGTCGAAGGTGACTCTTGGGACACCTTTGACATCAGTTTCAGCGAGGCTTGAAGCCCACACGTAAATGACACCGGACAGAACCACTGTGATAGCGACCATTAGAATGGTTGCGATAACAGGGGATACTGCACGTTCATCGTCTACGATAGACTCTTCCAATGCTTCCTCGTCCTCTTCACGGCGTCCAGACAGTGCAAGAGCACCGACGAAGACACCAGCAAGGCTCACAGCAATAATGCTAGGAGCGAAGGATGGAACTGCACCTGCGCCGATTGTACCGACTACAACTGGTAGATCCTGTCCGCTTGCCTCAAAGGCTGAAGATGGCTGGTTAGCGTGTGCACAAGTTGCCGCAGTGCTAAGACTGGACATCATGTTGTTACACCAATTGCTGTCTTCAAGTAGAGGTCGGCGTTCAGAGGTCTGTGTAGCATTGCTACCGTATTGTCCAGGCTTAGACCAATCTGCTCCTTGTTGTCCTTGATTGTTAGAACGGTGGGAAGCAGGGCTATCGGTCTGGAACCGGTCAGTAGCAGATACTAGTACGTCACAAGGGTTTGCCAAACAGGTCTTGACATCCATCTCGACCCAAACGTTTGTTGTATCCTTTGTGATATAGACATCTTCAGTGATCTTAACTGATGATCCATATGCTGGTACAGCGTAGTAACGTGTTTGCTCGATTTCAGAGTGACCGTCTGTGTGGTAGGTGATCGCCAACATGTGGTCATAGGTGTAAGGACCTTCATCTCCGCCAGCAGTAACATCAACAGTAACTGGGACATATGTTCCAGTCATGATGTTGTTAACTCCATTGAAGGAGAATCCAGTGTCTGCACTGAATCCGTAATCAGCAACAAGCTCACGTACTCTTTCGACACGGATACCAATCTCTTGCGTAGCAACACCTTGCTGGTAGTCTGCAATAGGCATTAGTGCTGTATCGTAATTAGGAACATACGATGGTGCAGCACCTGTGTCACGCAATACCAAACGGATTTGACAGTAGTCAGATCCAGTTGGTCCGATTTGGTGGATACCGTTTTCGTTCAAGTAGTCAACTTCCCAGTCGTAACCGTTAGTAGTTGCATCTGCAACAAGGTCCAAGACTAAGTCGTCGCCAACGATGGTCGCTTCGAAGTAGTTACCGTAAACACACTGGTCTGTGGACTCGATTTCCCAAGTCAAATCAGCGTCGTTGTGATCGATATCGTCCTTCATAGAAGCCAGACTGAATGTCAAGTTCTCAACGCTTGTGTCGTCTTCCATTACTGAAAGCTTCCAAGGCACTGTGTTGACAGATCCATTGTCTGGGTTCACTGAAACAGTTCTTCCTTCATCATCTACCATTGATGCATTCCAGTCAAGAATAACCGGAGCGTCGTTAACAGGTGATACTGAGAATTCAACATCAAAGTCAGCAGCATTCTGATTCTCTGCTCCATCGTCAGATAGAGTTAGAGTAACAGTACAGGTGCCACCTAGTTCGTTGTTTGTGTTCTCGGTTAGAACCAACTCGTTGATAGAGTTCACTTCAGCAGAGAAGGCAATACATGTTGCAGGTACTGATGCACCCCATGTGTAGACTTGTCTGGTTGGTGATTGCTCGTTAGCCATGTCACGGACGTAAGAACGTGTTGCATTGCTTACATCTCCCAAGGACTTGATATGGGAACCGAATCCTTCAGGAAGGATGTTGTTGAACGCTACATCCTCTGAGAATAGAGGCATACAGTCATTATCTTCGATGTTACAAATCACTGGTGCGTCGTTGACGTTATCAACAGCGAATGTTATGTTCTTAGAATCAGTCAATCCATTGCTATCAGTTACTTCGAAGCTATAGGTCATTGTACCGAACTGGTTATCAAGAGGTGTAATAGTTACTTGATGACCATTTTGGTTCCAATCAACTAGAACATTGTCGTGTGCAACAAGATTACTATCAGCAGATGTCCAGGACATTGTTGCTTCATCATCTTGTACGTCATCAGCCATGTTAGTTAGGCTGAATGTGTAAGCACCAGAGTCCTCGTCAACAGTGATGTCAGCGAGTGAAGTTCCGATAACAGGACAAGCACGCTCCATGTCAAGGACGAGGTTAACGTTAGCTGCCATTGAGACATCTTCGCTAACAGCCCAGTCATAAGCACAGTCTGCAGAGGTCTTGACCATTACGTCGTAGTCCTTTGCAACACTTGGTGTGTTAGATCCCTTGTATGTACGATATACTAGTACTTCATCAGCAATTACACCAGTCAACAAATCATCGTGAGTCAATTCAACAGTGATGTACTCACTGAAGGATTGCAGAGTATTTGCGCTATCGATTGCTTGAGTTGGGTGAACAGTGCTGACATCAGCAGTGCTCTCTCCTTGTACTATAGCAACAACATCAATTTGACTTGGTGTTCCGCCTATGCGGCTGAATGGAATAGAGATCTCAGCGAAGTCGCCAGAGAAGTCTACTGATACAGCATCCTGACTCAATGAAGTAGGTCCCCATCCAAGGAAACCATATGAGTACAGACCATAGGATGAATCACTGTCTGCCCAAAGAACATAGTTCGCAGGTACAGGTAGTGTGTGAGCACCGCCCATTCCATTGTATCCAGTTGTGGATCCACTTCCATCAGTACTGATGTAAATCAGTAGGTCGGAGTTGGTTAAGTCCTCGCCGGTCAATCCGAAGTATAGATTGTCACCTTCGATGTAGGTCATAGACATATCATTGGTACCGTCACCGCTCATTACACCAGGCATTGCATAGCCAGATGGGTTCAGAGCGTTTCCACCGTTCCAGTCACTGTCGTCACCGTCAACAACCATATTCTCTGGTTGGAAACTTGTGGACACGTACGAAGCACGTGTACCGTCAGTGGACTGAATTAGAAGTGAAACCTCGTTCGTTGGAGTAGCAGTCAGATGAGTGCTTGCCATTGAGAAGAGATTTGCTTCATCGATAGTTGCAGTAGAGTGTACCATCAACTTAGATGCGTTAAGAGAATTACCAATAGAGGTAATGTATGCGTTTGAACCTGCATCAATTTGTGTTGATGAAGTCCAAGTCATGTTCTCAACTGTACCTACTGATTCGTCGACCTTCAATGCGGTAGTTGCATCAACAGCTCCACCATCCCAGCGGAATGGAGAGTTGACGATGTGTACACCGATATCACCGGATGCATCAAGTGGGTATACCCAAACATCTGGAGAATCTTCCACGTATAGACCAGTTCCTGCGGAGCCACCGTCAACAGCTGCGTTGATCGCTGTTACAGTTGTGCTCATTGCATGGACACCATAGGTAGCACCAGAAATTGATGCATCACCCATCATGTTGAGAGTACCGGATGGCATCTCAACACCTGTGTCGTAACCTGATATGGATGTTCCAAGCAAGGATAATGTGTTCACTCCATCAGCGGAAATAATTCCGTTGGTTAGAGATGCGCCATCACCAGCTAGTATAGATCCATTGTCACTGAAGTCACAATTCTCTAGAACTATGGCATTGTCAGACAATGTGATACTGTTTCCTGCAGAGTTAATTTCTACAGATGAACAGTCCATTGCTGTAATACCAACCGCATTCGGGGAAAGACGACCAGCACTTAGGCCGATTGTGTTTCCAGAAATGTCAGGTCCAGAGTATCCTGCTCCACCAGACGACTCAAGTGCGTACATGTTTGTACCACCGTCACCGTATGTGTCAGTTACCTTGACTGTGTAACTTCCAGCATCTGTGTAGGTCACAAGAGGTGTGTATCCAGTTTGGGATGCAAACGAACCTGCAGCCCATGTGTCTGTTGTTCCATCAGGCTTGGTAATCTCTAATCCAACTTCTCCGCCCCAGCTATCTGTCTCTAGATCAATTGCTAGAGTTTTACCAGATGCTAGAGTAAAGGTACAAGACTTAGTGTAACTGTAGTCATATGAACGGATAGTACACAATGATGTTGAAGGTGCAGGAGGTTGAGACATTTCGTTCAACACCATTCCACCATCGGCATCGATTAGTGTGTTATCTGTAACATCACCTTGTCCGCCGCGTACATTGATACCTGGTTCAGCTGAATCGCCGACACCATAGATTGTATTGTTATCAATCGTGAAGTCAGCAACATTTCTTACATAGATTCCATCATTAGCACCGTTAATGGTATTGTCAGAGATTTCGATTCTCTTGTTGTTACCAGTGTACACTGCAATTGCACTTCCTCTTGAACCATCACTGTTGAATGTGTTATCAGTAATGACTGTATCATCGGCATGCGCGTTTGCATAAATCCATACGTCAGCAATTTCTCCACCATCATTGAAAGTGTTTCCACTAATAGTTAGGTTATCAGCACCGTAGTAATCAGCAGTGTGGTAGCTGTAGTATGGCGATCTTTGAGCCATAACACCTACTCCACAATTGTTGAAAGTGTTGTCACTAATGACTCCACCATCTCCACCACCAAGAACGATACAAATATCTGTATACAGAATTGCATTATTCAAACTAGTATATCCACGGAAATGGGTTATATCAGAATTCGTAATAGAGACTTCTTCTACTTCCCAATTGTAAGTATACCACGGTGAATCATAACCGTTGGATGTAACAATGCTTGCCATACCGCTCATTGTAGAATTATCGATAATTAAATTCAGAGCATAGTATTGGTATCCAAGTTCAATTCCCATTGCGCTTCCAGAATCTGGATTAGTCATCATAGAATACATAGAACCATCAGTCATGTAGAAAGATGATCCATATGGAGACTTAGGATACCAGCGTTGTGTGTCGTAGTATGTGTAACCGCCAGTTGAAAGGATGGTTGAACCGTTAAAGTTGTAATCATCGCCACCGTTGATATACATAAATGGTACATCGATCATTACGGTCTTGTTAGACATATCCTTAGCAATTCCACCATAATATCCGTATTCCTTGACAGTACCACCGTTTCCATCAGACATTGAACGGGAACCTGCAGTGGATAATCCCCACGCACATTGAGCTACCATCACATACGATGTTGAAGCGAATCCATAACAAACTCGGTCTGTGATTTGGTCAACCAGATCAACAGTTTCTGAGTTTCCACTTACATCAGAGAGTGTTGCTGACTCAAATGCATAACGGAAATCCATAATGTTGTTTGACGAAGAGGTGTAATAATAAGCCACCTTAGCGACAGTTGAAACTTGATAACCAGTCAGACTTGGAATTGTTAATCCACTTTTATCTACAGTTGCAGTAGTGAATGTTAGTCCTGAGACTTCACCGTTGGAATCTGTTACTCCAGATCCAGCAGCACTACCACTTGCGTCCAATAGATTAACTGTAGCACCAGGAACTGCACTTGAATCTGCAGTTAGAGTAACTGCTAATTCACGCATTCTGGTAAACTCTCCATTTCCAGTAACTGAAACCGTATTCACATTAATTGTTCCTTCAATAAAGTCAACTAATGCTGATCCAGTAATCGAGACATCTACGGTATTAGCCATTGTGACATCTTGCATAGTGATTTCTCCAGTTCCTGCAGTTTCGACACCGATGGCATTGCTTTGAATAGTCACTGAATCAAAGGAAACATCCCTTGAGGACAGTGGACCATACTTGAATGCCGGTCCAGCAGAGTTAGTAATATCTCCAGATAATTCTCCAGTAATATCCTTGACGTAGTATATACCAGCAGATGTTTGTCCATTAAGGTCAAGATTTAGCAAATCAATACTACCTGATGATGAAGTTCCAGAAAGTACACCATATGTACCTCCTGTTACTGCAAGTCCATCAGTAGTTGCTGCAGTTTGTCCTACAATTTCCATTCCTGAGTTAACAGGGCTTGTAACATCTACATTGTCAAAGTGAGCAGCAGCGAATGCGCCACCGATTTCAATACCTGTGTCTGCACCGGTAATTGTTCCATCCTTGAATAGAGCAGTACCAGATTCACGGACATAGTTTCCTAGATCAGCAGGGTCGTTTCCACTACGAGCAACGAAATCCAAACGGTCTTGGTAGTTGTCTGCACGGTTGTGCAAAACATCCATCCAAAGAGTGACCTTGGTAATGTTGCCTGCAGAGATATCTACAATAGGATAAGTCAAACGTGCGCCTTGTCCTGCATTCATGTAATATGAATATGCATAATCAAGACAGATGTTGTAAGATCCAAATAGTCCAACATATCCTTCAGGAGGTGCAAAGGTAGAACCTGCTGCGCCACCGTGATATGAGTTGTAGTAATATCCCCAGTAGTGGTATGGGTAGTAAGCTGCGTTACCTGTTGGAGAAACACCTTCGATGTTCTCCCAGTCAAATCCAAACTGTGGAGGAGCACTGTAGTAACCTGGGTATCCAGGGTTGGTCATAGGACCACCTGGCCAATACAACCAGAGGTAATACATGTATCCATCTTGAGTTGCAGAATTCGGGCTGTTAGGGCCATATGAATAACCGTAGTAGTTACAGTGATAGGATGGTGCACCACCGGTACCGCCATCGTATGTAGCTGCATATCCAACACCTGACGCTGGGTCAGCTGCACTGTGTGGGTAGTATCCTAGATCATCACTTTGAGTAATGTTCCAAGAGTTACCTGCATCATCTTCCAACTCAATATTGTATCGGTCAGTCATCATGTAGTACTTGCTAGTTGCATAGTTGTATAGAGGGTGTGCGTTACCGCCACCATAGATACTGTTAGCACCTACTTGCAAGTAGTCACCTGTTCCTAGGTATGTTGACAAGTCGATTCCGTATGTTTCCCAACCTGTTGCCATACCGCTCAATAAAGTAGAACGGTAAATTGTAGGAAGTGACATACCACCATATACATCTACACCAACTGTGTTGTCAGTTGAAGTAAATCCATCAATTTGAGGAGCGCCGTTGTAAGCTTGAATACCTACTGCACCGTTCTTCACAATGATGTTGTTGATGTTTCCACCAGATTGTTCAACCCAAAGGGCTGTTCCAGTGTTACCAGTATTGATAATTGAAGAATCATCGACATTAATTGTACCACCATCAACCTTGACTGTAGCCATATCATCTGCTGATGCTGATGCACCAAAGATTGTTGCTCCATTCATCATAGTCAATGTTGCTCCATCGCCAACAAGTATTGCAGATTTGGTAGTTGCGTCTTGTGCAACATCACGTACAATACCACCATCAACTTCTAGTGTACCGCCATCTTGAATATCAAGATGTAGTCCATAAGTTGAGGTAATTGCTTTGAGGCTTCCAACTGCTCCTGTATCTCCAGAAACTGTTACAATCAACTTACCACCATTGCTCAAAGTGAGAACTGGTGAAGAAGTTGCTGAACTCTTAACCTTCATTACTGAACCTAGTAACTTGATAGTACATCCATCAAGATGTAGGTCAGCAGAAATGGTCATAGGTGTGCTGTCGAATTCATAGACGCCATTTCCTAATGTGTCCATAACTACGAGGGTAGCATTTTGAGCCATCCAAGCACAGTCCATTCCAGCTTGATCGAAATCAACTGGTGCTGGTTCTAGTAACAAATCAATGGCGCTTCCGATGTTGAAGACTCCAGAAGATGGATACCAAGAGTCGGTGTGCATTGTTTCATTCTGTCCTGCAGGACCGAAAGCACGGAGGTTGTGGTCAGAATAGGTGTTTCCGTTTGAGTCGCCAGTGACAACCCATACATTTGCACCACCATTCATATCAGTAACGTGGGAACCAACTTCGAAGAGTTCGCTTCCACTACTGTCAACCACTGAAGCAGTGACTGTGTGACCAGACTTCCAAATTTGTGTTGAAATTCCATTAATCAAGGCCATTCTGTAGGTGCTTGCTTGTGCAGTTCCACCAAACCAGATAGTTGCGGAAGATGCAGCATCCCAGTCACAGCTTCCACTGTCTCCGGCATTGTCTGCACAATCGTTTCCATTCTGAGTTACATCAATCAATGATATCTGAGCATTTGTGCTTGCCTTAGCAAGGTAAATGGTTCCGGTACCAGCAGTTGCACTGCTAATTGCAGTCTCACCAACAGTCATCTTTGTGTTACGTGCGTATAGAGCAGATGTAACTGAATTTGTGTGGGTGATTGTTCCATCAGAAACTACAACTGTGTTAGGTGCAGCACTGCTTGAACATGAACTGTAAACAAGATCTGCATTGATTGCATCCATGTTAACATTCCATCCACAGCCAGTTAGTTGCCATGCGCCAACAGCAAAGTTAGCCATGTCAAGTACATCTGTTGTAATTGCGTTTCCATAGATTCCAATATCGCCTGCACTAACATCTGTGAAGGTGCTTGGGTGCATACGGTTCATCTGAATATCACCGGAGGTTAGCGTGTCAATTACTGCATTTGCACCAGATGGTCCAGCCGCAGTACTTGATGAGCCACCAGGGGTCATAGCAAGGTTAGCAGTTCCTAAGTCTACATCGTTGATGTGAATCAAGCCGATAGCATCGATTGACGCTGAGTCGTAGTCATCTGCATCGAAGTTGAATAGAACAACTTCAGAACCTGCGCCAGCAGAGGAAGCAATTGCGCTTCCTGTTTGTCCGCTTGCTGTGTTTGCAGTAACGTTAGTTACAGTAACCATTGACAAATCTACATCGATCAAGTTGACGTAAGAATTGGTAATCGTCATGTTCTCTAAGAATAGTGAACCGCCAGTTGAACCGGCTGATGCACCATCTGCGATAACAATCGCTCCACCCCAGGAAGTTCCTGCGGTGTTACAATCCTTCATTGTACCTTCAGTTAATGTAGCAACTGTGTCTTCTGCGAAGTTGAAACATGCTGTGTTAGCAGTACTTCCTTCAACACTGAAATCATTCATTGTAACAACAGTACCTTGTCCGCTTCCATGCTCGAAGGCTGAAGCGACATTCTTGAAGGTCATGTGGTCCATTGTGAAGTTTCCAACATTTGCGTTAGATGACGGTGTTGCAACAGTGCCGTGACGGCTACCTGCTGCAATTGCTGCATCAGAGGTGTTAGCGAAATCAACATATGAGAACTGGTGGCGGTCATCAGTTCCTGACGAACAGGAATCTGTGAACGCTAGTCCAGCCCATGTTGAGCCTGCTTGACCTTCAAACAAAATGTGGTCAGTGACGTTTCCATTCGCGGTGAATGTATCACAAGCGCCGTCAAAGGAAATACCCTTTCCGGATGCTACTTGAATAACTACACCTGGCTCAATCTGAAGATTAGCTGAAATTGACAAGTAATCGTTAGAAGGGTTAATTCTAATTGGGCTGTCAGCCAGATCCCAATTTGTATCAACAGTAATATCAGATTCAACATCTGTACCCTTTCCTTCAAACGGCATTACTCGGTAATATACACCACAGTCGACAGTAGTTGTCTTGTAACAGTAGTAAGAACCATATCCGCCCCAGTTTGGAGCAAGAGTGTTGGTCTTAGCATAGTAATTAGTGGATGGCATTTCTCCAGGAACCGAATAGTATGATCCCATGGTTCTGTAAGTACTAGTACTACCAGAATTAATCAATTGCATAATACCATGACGGCTGATGTGGATTCTGTCATTGCTGTCAGATCCATTGAACTCTGTACCGAAATATTCGATTGCGAATCCATCAGGGATGTCGATGTTAGCAGCACACTTTGCCTTGTAATTATTGAATTGATAAGCACAGTAGTATGCTGACGGATTACCATTCGAAGAACCTACGATTGCTGCTTGTGCATTTTGCAGGTTCTTGATTCCAAGGTCAAAGTTCTCGTGACCATAGGAAGTTGCCGATGTTGAAATACGGAAGTTGTTGGAGAAGATGTTTGCTCCAGCTTGGTAACTTCCAGATCCAGTACGCAGGGCTTCTCCCTTAGTACGTGTACTGTCTTGGTATCCAGTCGTCATGTAGTCGTAGTATACACCACAACCAGTATCGTACTTGAATTCAATCTCGTTAGTAACGTCGTACATTACAACTTGATAGGTACATAGGTAACTTGTGGTATAACCCATATCTCTCCATTCAATAATCATCATCTTGTTAGGGTCGCCAACTTCGAATGTGTTTGTTGAAGAAGTTACAGTGTTTACACCACTAGCTGCTGTGCTAGTATCTTGTGCAGTCATGTAGTATTCGACTTCGTCGCCACGTTCTAGAGTTGGTATATCAGCACTCCAAGTACATCCGACACCAGCACATTGTGCTCGTGTCTTATCAGATTGTTGAGTTAATCCAATGGATGACCAAGTAGTTGCTCCAACTGCACGATAGTACAAAGTTGGTCCAACTCCGGTAGTAGTACTTACATTCAATCCAGATGGTGGATCTCCTGCATCAGTAATGGTTACTGCGACAGTTCTGTCCTTGCTATGGGAATCAGACAATGGTGAATGATCCATAGCAGGTGAGAAGGTATCTGGTTGAGGTGCAACCAGACCGACCTTGTACGTTACAGTACCTGTAGATGCTTGTTGTCCATAGTATCCTACTGACATTGCAAATCCAGACCACTTGTAGTTGGTAATACTGTTATATGCTCCGAAGTAATAATACGCTGATGAACAACCACCTGTTCCAGAATAAGTTCTGTAGAAGTAGTAAGCACCATTGTCAGTTACACAAAGCATGTTAGCAGAGGTTGTACTTCCAGTAGCATTCCAATTAAACTTACCGAATGAACCGGTAATACCGCCTGGGATAGCGATTTTGTAAGCTTGATTGTAGCCATATCCATTGGATGTTGGTGCAGCAGTACCACCTGATAGTGGGTCGTTAATTTCTAGAGAAGTGCTGGATGTAGCCTTGTCGCCAAGTCCAACCATTGCCCAAGAGTTAGAAGCACTGTCATACAACATAATTAGGTTGTATTGAGGTCCGTTCTTTGCAGCGATAGTCAAATATCCACCATCATCTTTGTGGAGTTGGTCAAGACCTGACCTTGTTCCACCCATTCCATTAGTACCGGTTGATGGAGCAGTTGTCCATTGTGTTAACCAGTTAGCATAGAAGTAGTAAGATGTTGTATAGAAACATGATTGAGATCCAGTACCACAACTTGAAGTGTCGAATTCAAAGATATATTCGTCGCTTCCATCGTAGTAAGTCATCTGACGATCAAGAACTGTTGGATAGTTGTATCCTCCACCGCTGACGTCCGTAGTAGAGACTGTCAGTTTCTGGTCAGTTCCAGCATCTGCAACATCTTCTACTGCGAAGTAGTGAGGTGTTGGTGTTGTTTGTGAACCTGTTAATGCAGGGTCATATCCAACGTTAGCGCCGTTGCTTCCTTGGTTTAGGTCTTGGAACTTCCAATAGTATTCCAGGTAATCTCCAGCATCAACTGATGGTGTTGTAGCCTTGAATCTGCAACTTGAAGAAGTTGAAGAACAAGTTCCTATATTTGAAGCTGAAACACTTGACCATGTTCCATTATTCATTGAATAATATAGAGTAGGTCCATTAGCGGATGTTGTATCAACACCAGCCATATCTGAAAGGGTAGTGAAGAAAGTTCGTGCACCCTCTGCATATGAAGTAATTCCAGAGTATGGAGCGAAATCAGATGTAGGAGCGTCTGTATCAGAACCACCAGAATATACGATCTCGATGTAGGAGTTAGATGAACCTCCAGTATACGCATATGTGTATGTGTATATTGAAGAGGTCATTCTTGCACTCATACCGATAGTACCGGAATTGGTTTGCGCAGATGTAATGTATCCAGCAGCTGTGCCCGATGAACAGGTTGTTGCTGTTGTACAAATGTCAGCAGTCTTCCAGCCAGTTCCTTGAGCGTAGGTATCAACTACAGCAGAGTTACCCATTGAGGAAACCATCTTTCTTGCAGTTGTACCACCATAATTTTGCTTGATATTTCCAGCGGCTAGAGCACCTGAACATGATGCTGAACTGATCGCGTGATTATATTTAGCGTCTGTTCCACATGCTTCCAATACCATTGCTGACATTGATTGTGTAGAACTGCTTCCATATGCGTAGGAAACATATTGCTTCCACTTGATGGAATCAACAGAAGCCCCGGTCGGTAGAGCGTTGCTGCTGCTGAAGACGTACTTGTGCCAAGGGTTGTACCTGAATTGAGCATAGTATCTGTAAGTATAACGGTATGAAGAAGTGTAACAGTTAGCGTAGTATATGTAACAATATCCACCAGTGCTGGATGTGACCTTAATTGTAGGGTCGATAGCAAGTGGGAAGACTCTGTCTTCTGAAAGTAACCAGTCTGTGTCAACTGCTGTAGTCAAGATAATCAAAGATCCATATGATTGAACAAAGTATGTTGCAACATATGGTTCTTCTGCACCTTCTTCTACAACCATAGGAACTGGGAACTCAGCTAGGAGTTCTCCGGTTTCTGTATGACGAATTTGTAGTGCTTCTTGAGTTTGTGTGATTTCTTCACCAAGGAGTGTGTCACCAATGTACAAGGAATATCCGAGTGGCAGTTGAACTGCTTCAGAAATTCCTAACCAAGCTGCATTAGGCTGAAGGACAGGGCGCTCGCGAATTACGAGGTTCTGCTTCAGTTGTGTTGACTCGACTGTGTAATCCAAGTCATATCCTTCTGCTATTGGGTATCGGATAACATTTCCACCAACTGTTGGTCCATCGGTAGATGGAGCAATCATTAGTGGCATTGGTGCCTCTCCGGTTTCATCAATGGTTACAACAGTTGGGTTGATACCAGTGTAGATCGGGTCGACGAATTGATTAACTTGAACTCGGACTCCACCAGCAACTTCCGCAGCAAATTCTGCTGTGTAAGTGTTCTTGGTGACTTCCCAGCCGTTTGCTGTCGCAACGACGTTCAAGTCAATTTCATCCCATACGCCATCATCTTGAAGGTAGTTGATTGGCTCGTTAGCAATTAACTGAGCAATACTACCATCTTCTGTGATGTAAGCTTTGGTCATTTGGTCTCTCATTCCCTTGAGTTCAAGGGCTTGGTCATATTCAT
>Ga0209709_10000356_pt1 | contig 43248 bp, 39 predicted proteins | sample ArcticOcean_MG_C_2_FD_187435 | JGI IMG/M metagenome (GOLD analysis project Ga0209709, IMG submission 187435) | Marine microbial communities from western Arctic Ocean - ArcticOcean_MG_CB4_136 (SPAdes) (version 2) | ecosystem: Environmental > Aquatic > Marine > Oceanic | place: Arctic Ocean... | reverse complement strand
ATAAAAATATAGTATCTTCAGAATATTTTTTTTTATTAATAATTATTTTTGAAGACTCAAAGAAAATAAGTAGAGTTAAAATTAGAAATATCGAGTAACCTATTAAACCAATTTCTGATAAAAGCTCCAAGTGAATGTTATGTGGGTGAGTAGAACACCTAAAGTCTTTTCTTAAACTTTTTATATTAACATCTCCACAAAGATCTCTATACGATTTAATTCCGTTTCCAAATATTGGTTTTTTCTTAAATAATTGAAAAGCTGTCGAATAATGAGCACCCCAAGTTGTATCTAAAAAACTAAGTTTTAATTTTTTTTCATCAGAAATATTTTTATTTATATTATTTTCTTCTTTATATCTTTCAATCTCATCCGTGTGAAAATATTGTGCAGTAAGTTTAGGCTTTAATAGCAATATAAAATTTTCATATCTGGGATAAAGATGTTTGTCATTTAAAATAATTAATAAACATAATCCAAACGTGATCAATGTAAAAAAAATATGAAGTTTTTTTTTATTTACAAAAAAAATAATTAAAATTATTGAGAGCAAAGAAGAAATAAAATTCATTCTTTCTCCAGTCAGTAAAATTGATGATGTAAAAATAAATAAAATAAATAAAGAAATCAGCTGTTTGAAAAAATTATTTTGAGATAAAAATTTTATATAAATATTTAAAAAGAAATAAAATCCTAAATATAAAATTAAAGTTCCGGGTATAAGTTTATCCTTAAATGGTCCAGACAATCTTGCACCACCCAAACCAGGTTTGAAACCAAAAACATCAACTCCAAAAATTTTTTGATAAAAAATATCAAAAATTAAAAAAATTAAGAATAAGGAGCAAATTTTTATTAAATTTTCTAACTGATTATTATTTATGTTATTAAAAATTAATTTCAGGCTTAAAGTCAAAAATATAAACTTTATGAACGAAACATTGTTAAATAAGTAGTTAAAATTTATAAATGATGACACAAACAAATAAGTCGCAAAAATAATCAATATTGAGTCTAAAAAATCAATTTTTACTGTTCTCAAATTCATAAAAAAATATATTAATAAAATAAGTATAGTTAAGTTGATAATTAAAGATCCAAAGCCAAAAGACAGAAATAAAGAAAGTAATAATAAAAACGGAATAACATTATTTTTATAAAAATTTGATACTTTTAGAATTTGCATAGTTTGTTTTAATTTAAATTCAATTAATATTCCTAAAAAATATTTTTTTTAGGGTGCATATTCTCTAACTTGTCTCTTAACTGAATTCTAGGGACGACATCAAAATTTTTGTCAACAACCACTTCTAGAATTGAGGCTTCTTTTTTTTTTAAAAATAAACTTATTTTTTTATTAATTTGATCATTATTTATAATCTTAAAATATTCAAAATTATAAACTTTAGCAATCTTATTAAAATCAGGGTTTTTTACACTTGAGCTATTTCCTGAGGCAACATACTTAGATTTTAAATTTTGATCTTGAAATTGTCTAATAATTCCATAGCCATTATTATTTATAATAATTATTTTCAAAGGTATCTTAAAAACTTTTGCTACCTGCATTTCTTGAAAATTCAGTTGAAAACTTCCGTCTCCTTCAATACAAATACATAATTTTTTTGGATCTGCAAAATATCCACCTATAGATGCTGGAAGAGCATACCCCATTGGGGAATGTCCGTTTGCTGAAATAAATTTTTGTCCAGATTTAATCTTAAAACTTTGGTATGCCCAAGTTACTGTAGATCCTGTGCTAATAAATATATTTGAATTTTTTTTAAGAGCGAACGACAACTTATCAAAAAAATAATAAGGGTTTGTCTTTTTTTTAATCAAATTTTGTTCAGGGCCAGGTATTAAGTTTTTTAATTTTAATTTCTTTAATAAATTTAACCATAGTTGAGGCTTCTCATTGCCTCCTTTTATTGTTTTGGTTGCTATTGTTATAAAATTATTTAGAAAGGTCTCTATTGAACAATTTACATTGAGAAAATTTTTTTTTTCTCTTTTTCTTACTAATTCATTATTATCAATATCCACATGAATAATTTTGGCTTTTTTAGCAAAGTTTTTTTTATCCCTTCCTATAACTCTTGATTCAAGTCTCGATCCTAAAACAATCAATAAGTCACAATTTTGTAATGCAAAATTTGGTGTTCGATTACCATATATCCCAACCTGTCCAATTAAATTTTTATTATCAAAGTCCAATACATCAAAACCATTCCAGGTATTAACTACTGGTACATCTATTTTTTTTAAAATCTTCGTAAATAATTTTTTATCATTTTCTTGTAAACCACCACCAACTAAAATTAACGGTCGTTTTGCTTCTAGAAACATTTCTTTTATTAAGGATAATTTATTTTTTTTAATTTGTTTTAAACTTTTTTTTTTTTTAGATATAATAATTTTTATTTTATTTTTTTTAAGGTTTTGGACATCAATGGGTATATCAATTAGAACAGGACCTTTTCTACCACTTGTTGCTAAATAAAAAGCCTTATCTAAAATTTTTATTATATTATCATTTTTTTTTAATTGGTAAGAGAATTTAGTTAATGATTTTGTTAGTGAAATTACGTCAGTTTCTTGAAAGCCAACTTGTCTGATATTTTCTGTTTTATTTTTTTTAGATCTTATTTCATCACTTCTAACCTGCCCTGTTATAAAAATATTTGGTTTTGAATCATACCATGAGCATGCGATTCCTGTAATTAAATTTGTAACACCTGGGCCAGAAGTTGCCATGCACAATGAGGGAGTGCTAGACACTCTACTATAACCATCAGACATCATCGCCGCTCCCTGCTCATGATAGGCCGGTATAAGCTTAATTTTTTTATTTTTACTTGCAGCATCTGCCATAAAAGCAATTGCTCCTCCAGTTAAAATAAAAACGTCTTTAATTCCCCTTAAGGAAAAATAGTCAATTATTATTTTTGCAATTTTGGTTTTCATTGGATAAAAGTTACGTATATAATTTTAATAATACTATCATTTAATTAAACTTTATAACAAAAAATGAAAAAGCTACCAATCAACATTCCTGTATTAATTTTATGTGGTGGAAGGGGATTAAGACTATCAGAGGAAACTCAAAAAACTCCTAAACCTTTAATAAAAATTGATAAATTTCCTATTTTACATCATATTATTCAAATTTATTTAAAAAATGGTTTTAAAAATTTTATCTTATTAACTGGATACAAGAGTAAATTAATTGAACAATATTTTATCAAAGAATTTCCAAAAGTAACAAAGCAAAAATCTATATTCTCAAAAAAAAATATGACTATTAGTTTTAAAAACTTTGATATAAAATTATTATACACTGGCTTGAATACACAGACAGGAGCAAGAATACTCAAAAGTAAAAAAATTATTGGTAACAATAAATACTTTGCAGTAACATACGGTGATGGGTTAGCAAATATTAACCTTAATAAAGTTTTTTCAAAACTTTATAAAACTAATTTTGATGGAATTATGTGCGCAACCAACCCTGAAGAAAAATTTGGAGTTTTAAAAATAAAAGATGATTTAGTTGAAGATTTTTATGAAAAAAAAAAAGATTTAAAAAAATGGATCAATATTGGTTTTTTTATATTTAAAAAAAATTTTTTTAAATATTTAGACAATAAAACTATGTTAGAAGACACACCTCTAAAGAAAATATCTAAAAAAAAAAAATTAATTGTTTACAAACATTTTGGTTACTATAGGTGTATGGATACATTAAATGATAAAAACAATATTAAAAACGATATAAAAAAAAATAAAACACTTCCATGGAAAAAATAGAAAATAATTATATTAGAATACCTTACGCCATGACAATACATGGTGAGGAAGAAATAGAGGCGGTAAATAGAGTTTTAAGAAGTTCAACTCAAATGGGGGTAAATACAAAAAAATTTGAATCTGAAATTGCTACCTTGTTTGGACACAAATATGGGGTGGGAACTAATTCTGGCTCTTCCTCTCTTCTATTGGCAATGGAATCTTTTAATCTTCCTCCAGGTAGTGAAGTAATCACTCCCGTTTTAACATTTGCAACAACAATTGGCTGTATAGTAAAAAATAATCTAATTCCTGTCTTTATTGATTCTGAAACCTGCAATAAATTTATAATAGATGTAGATAAAATTGAGGAAATGATAACACCGAGGACTAAGGCAATGTGTATTCCTAACTTAATGGGAAATATGCCAAATTGGGAGAAGTTAAGAACTTTAGCAGATAAATATAAATTATTAATCCTAGAAGATTCTGCAGACATCTTGGGTGGTAAATATAACAACAAACCAACAGGATACTTTTCAGATATAAGTATAACCAGCTTCTACGGTATGCATATGATCAACTGTGCTGGCAATGGGGGAATGATAACAACTAATAATAAAAAATTTTATGATGAGTGCATGTTGCTACGTTCTTGGGGTAGATCATCTTCTTTATTCACTGATAGCGAAAGTATAGAAAAAAGGTTTGATGTGCATCTTGATGATATTAGGTATGATGCTAAATTTATATTTGAAAAAGTCGGCTATATGATGGAACCTTCAGAGCTAGGATCTGCCTTTGGTCTAGAACAGCTAAAAAAACTTGATAAAACTCTTGAGAAAAGAGATTTTGCAGCAAAAAGTCACATAAAATTTTTTTCTAAATATGAAGAATGGTTTCACCTTCCAGAGATGGATAAGAATTGCTCATCCTATTGGTTTGCGTTCCCTTTGATTCTAAAACCTGAGGCTCCATTCACTAGAACAGATATGCAAATTTTTCTTGAAAAGAAAAATATTCAAACAAGAGTAATTTTTACTGGTAATGCGCTTAGACAACCTGCATTTAAAAATATTAAAAAAATTGAAACTAAAGAAGGTTACCCTGTTGCAGACGATGTAATGAAAAATGGTATTTTATTGGCTTCTCATCACGGGTTAAATGAAGAAATGTATAATCATCTTTATAAAAGTTTACTAGAATTTTTTAATAAATTTTAGCATGATAAAAAAAAACCCTATTGTTGAAGAAGATTTAAATTATATTTATAGTCAACATATCAATAAAAGTTACTTTTCAGGCAAAAGAATATTAATTACTGGTGCGTCTGGCTTTTTAGGCTACTATCTTTCAAGATATTTAGTAAAATTTAAAAAAGAATTAAAAATAAAAAAATTATTTTTAACAAGTTTAAATATTAGTGAATTAAAAAAACTTAACTTAAATGAAGTTTCGGTTAAAAAATTTGATGTTGTAAATGATAGTCTGTCTAAATTTAATATCAAATTTGATATAATAATCCACGCTGCATCTATAGCATCTCCTGTTGAGTATAGAAAAAATCCGATATTAACAATGAAATCTAATGTTTTGGGTTTATGGAATATTTTAGAATATTGTAAAAATAAAAAAACAAAAATTTTTTTTTTCTCTTCAAGCGAAGTATATGGCGACCCACTAAAAAGTGAAATTCCAACAAAAGAAACTTATTTAGGAAATGTTAATTGCTTAGGTCCAAGAGCTTGTTACGACGAAGCAAAGAGATTTTCAGAAACTATGTGTCTCGAATATTCAAAAAAATATAAAAAATTAAAGATAGTAATAGTGAGACCTTTTAATAATTTTGGTCCTGGGATGAAAACTGGTGATAAAAGGCTGCCTGCTGATTTAGCAAAGCAAGTTCTTCAAAAGAAAAATATTGTGCTATATTCTGATGGAAAACCACAAAGAACATTCTGTTATATATCCGATGCTATTATAGGATATATGAATGCTTTATCATATAATAAATTTGATGTTTTTAATATTGGATCAATAGAAGAATTGAGTACAAAAGAATTTGCAAAACTTTTTGTGAAAGCATCACAAAAGATACTAAAATATACACCTAAAATAACTTTTAAAAAACATAAGGATTTAAATTACTTAAAAGATAACCCCAATAGAAGATGTCCTAATCTAAAAAAATCTTTAAGATTATTAAAATATAATCCAAAGATTAGTGCCTATAATGGCATACTCAAATATCTTAAGTTTCTAAAATATGAAAATAAATATTAACGTAATTGGGCTAGGCTTTGTAGGTCTAACAACGGCACTTGGATTTAGTGAAAAAAAAATCAAAACTATTTGTGTTGAAAAAGATTTGCTTAGATTAAGAAAAATTAAAAATGGCTCTATTCCTTTTGAAGAGCCTCATTTAAAAAATATATTAAAAAAAAATTTATTAAGAAAAAATCTTTTATTTTCAAATATTCCAATACTAGAAAAAAATGCTATTAATGTTATTTTTATTTGTGTTGGAACACCATCTAATCAGGATGGAAGTATTAATTTGAAACATGTTGAAAATGTTATATTAAATTTAAACAAAAGAGTTAATAATGAAAGAGTTTTAATTGTAATAAAATCTACTGTTTTACCCGGTACAATCTCAAAAAAGTTAATAAAACTAATTAATAAAAAAAACATTACAATTTGTTCAAATCCAGAATTTTTAAGAGAGGGTTATGCCTGGCAAGACTTTATTAATACTGATAAAATTGTCATCGGGTATCAAAATAAGGATGATTTAAAAATATTAAGAAATATATATAAAAATTTTAATGGTGATTTGGTTTCAGATTCAACAGATACAGCTGAGTTCATTAAATATCTTTCAAATTCACTTCTGGGCAATTTAATTAGTTTTTCCAATGAATTGACAATTATAGGCGAAAAAAATAAAAATGTTAATATTAAAAAATCATTTAATGCAGTCAAACTAGACAAAAGATGGTTTGGTTATCCAGCAATGATTTCAACCTACCTTCATCCTGGCCTAGGTTATGGGGGGTATTGTTTACCAAAAGACATATCAGCAATGAATTTTATGTCAAAAAAAAGTAATATTAAAAATGGAATGATTAATTCAACTAATCATATTAATAAGTTAATATTTCATCACCAAACAAAAAAAATATTAGATCAATTTAAAAAAAATGAAAAAATAGCTGTTCTTGGTGTAAGTTTTAAACCAGGCTCAGATGATATTAGAGGTTCAAAATCAGTGGAAATTATAAAGTATTTATTAAAAAAGGGTTATAAAAAAATCTACACTTTTGATCCATCTGTTAAAAAAGATTATTTAAGAACAATAAGCAAAAAGATTATACACTCAAATAAATTAAGCAATGATCATTCCAAAAACTATATATTGTGTACATCATGGCCTAAATATGTAAAGTTTTTAAGAGAAAATAAAAAATTAAATTTTATAGATTTTAGATATCAAGTATAAATGAATTTTGCTTCATACACTTCTTCTGAGTATTTTCCTATTTTTTTGACCTTTTATGATTCAATAAAAAAAAATAAAAATTTAAATCTTTATGTTTTGTGTTTAGATGATGATGTAAAATCACTAATTAAAAAAAATAATATTGAATGTAAAACTATTTCAATTGAGGATATTGAATTATTCACAAAAAGCTTACTTAAAAAGAGGTATTCTAAAATTTCTGAAAAAATAGGTGTATATAGACTTGCTTACGCAAATTATTTATTAAAAAAATTGAATATAGAAGATATTCACTTAATTGACTCAGATACATATTTTTTTTCAAAAACATCTGACCTTGAAAAAGTAGTAAATGATTTGGATGCTTCTGTTTGTTTTTGCAAACATAACTATTTTTATAATAAGGACTTAATGAATGATTTGTATGGAATTTATAATGCTGGATATATCTACTTTAAGAATGACAAACAATCTTTTAAATTCTTAGTAAAGTATCGCAAGCTATGTCAAAATTATATTAGCTGGAGTGTAAAAAAAAATACAAAAAATTTATTTGCAGATCAAACATATCTTGAGGGGTTAATTAAAGATTTTAAATTTACTAAAATTATCAATAATAAAGGTGTTAATTGTGCTCCATGGAATATTGGAAATTATCAAATATCTGAAAAAGAAGGACAATTTTATGTTGATAATGTTAATATAATTTTTTTTCATTTTAGTGGTGTAAGAGCACTTTTTAACAAAATTTTTTTTTATAATTTATATTATTATAATAAAGTAAACTTAGAGCACGTTAAGAAAACAATATATAAAAATTACCTAACTAAATTAAAAGAAAATCTTATAAAAATTCCGACTAAAAAAGATACAAAAACTATTTCTCTTAAAAAAATTATTGCAATATTTTTTAAATTATTGCGTAAAGATTTTTCTATTATATAAAATAATTTTATTATAAAAAATGTTGTTACGTAAATTAACCTCTATTTTTGTTTGCAATTGATAACTTTTTCAAATAAATATCAGTTATATGAATAAAAAAATTGCACTTATTACGGGCGTAACAGGTCAAGATGGAGCTTATCTAGCAAGATTTTTAATTAAAAAAAATTATATAGTTCATGGAATTAAGAGACGCTCCTCTCTCATTAATACTAAAAGAATTGATGATATTTACAAAGATAAACATTACAAAAAATCAAATTTCATATTGCATTATGGTGATGTGACAGATGGTTTGAATATTAATAATTTAGTATCCAAAATTAAACCTGATGAAATTTATAATCTTGCCGCACAATCACATGTTCAAGTAAGTTTTCAAATTCCTTTTTATACAACACTCACAAACTCAATGGGAACACTTAATATTCTTGAGAGCATTAAATCTTCCAAACTTGAAAAAAAAACGAAATTTTATCAAGCGTCTTCATCTGAAATGTTTGGTAATTCTAAATCAAAGAAAATTAATGAGAAAAATAATTTTGAGCCATTAAGTCCATATGCTAGTTCAAAATTATATTCATATTGGCTTACAAAGAACTATAGAGAATCTTATAAAATATTTGCATCAAATGGAATACTTTTTAACCATGAGAGTCCATTAAGAGGTGAGACGTTTGTATCTAGAAAAATTACCATGAATGTTGCTAAAAGATATATGGGTGTAAAAGAAATACTCTACTTGGGAAATATTTATGCAAAAAGAGATTGGGGGCACGCCGAGGACTATGTGGAGGCAATGTGGTTAATCTTGCAACATAAAAAGCCTGATGACTTTGTTGTTGCAACGAATAATACCTACTCAGTAAAAGATTTAGCGAATAAGGCATTCATGAATATAGGTATAAAATTAAAATGGGTAGGAAAAGGTTTAAAAGAGAAAGCAATTAATATTTTAAATAATGAAATATTAATTAAAATAGATAGTGAATACTTTAGACCTAACGAGTTGAATTATCTTAGGGGTGACTACAATAAAGCAAAAAAATTATTGAAATGGAGACCAAAAAAGTCTTTTAATGATCTTGTTAAAGAAATGGTTGAAAGTGATATACAAGACTTAAAGAATGGAAAATAACTATATTATTTTTAATTTTTTTTTAACGTTAATAATTTTTTTCTGTTTAAAACCTATTTCAAAAATCATAAATATATTCGATAAACCTGATAAAAGAAAAATACATAAAAACCCTATACCTGCAATTGGTGGCATAATAATATTTTTTATTTTATTAATGAATTTAATTATTTTTAATAATTTAAAAAAAGAAATATTTTTGTTAGCAAGTTTGTTTATGATTATTGGTATTATAGATGATGCAATAAAAATATCTGCAAATATTAGATTAATAATTCTATCAATACTTTCGTTTGTATTTCTCGCCTATTTTAAAGATTTTAATATTGAATTTTTACACTTTGAAGATATTGCAAAAATTAATTTAAATAATTATTCAATATTCTTTACTGTATTGAGTTTACTATTATTTCAAAACTCAATGAATATGATTGATGGTATTAACGGTTTATCTGGAAGTATATTTTTAATTATATTCATATTTATCGCAACAAAGATGAATTTTAATTCAATTTTTGTATTAATAATTTTTGTTATAATTATTTTTTTAATTTTTAATATTATGAACAAGATATTTATGGGTGATGCTGGTATATATTTTTTGTCAATGCTTTCTGGACTAACTATCATTGATACGTCTAACAATGACTTAATTTATAGTGAAGAAATATTTTTACTAATGATGCTACCTGGACTAGACATGTTGAGATTGTTTATAATTAGAATAGCTAGCAGAAAAAATCCATTTGAACCTGATAAATTTCATATACATCATTTAATCTATAAAAAGTTTAACTCATATATCAAAACATTAGCAATTATTTTATCAATTTATATATTTCCTATTTTGCTTTCTGAATTTACATTAATAAATAAATTTTATCTAATAATTTTAGGCGTACTTTTATATTTAATAACAATTCATTATTTTAAGGGGTTTAAGATTTATAACCATAAAAAATGAAATAAACGAAAGATAAAAAAAGTCTAAAAAAATTTCTTTTATAAATATATTTTTTTTTAATTTCTTTATAATAGCCAAGCATATCACCTGATAGCTGGCCTCTCCTTTTTCGAAATATCGCACATTTTAAATTAATTGGTTGCAGCTTTTCATGAGTTGCCATTTTTTTCCAAAAATAATAATCCCCTGCAAGTTGATATCTTGCAGGCACTCCACCACACTTTAAATACAATTTTTTTGTAAAAAATACAGATTCTTGAGGAATAAATCCAAAATCACTTTTGTGACATCTTCCCTCAATAATATATTTTTGTGGAAAATAAAAAGGAACCGGGTATGCTGAAATTTTGCCTTTACTAGTCGATGAACTAATACAATTAATCCATCTGTAATTATTTTTTTCTATTTTTTTTAGTATGGATTTCAAACAATTATCATAATAGAAATCATCTGAATTAATCCATGTTAAAATATCTCCTCTAGCTAGGCTAAAACCATGATTAATAGCTTCATACATATTTTTATCTTTTCTAACTACAAAATGTTTTACACGATTTAAATATTTTTTAATTATAGCGTGTGAGTTATCAGTAGATCCACCATCAATAATTATATATTCAATATTTTTATAATTTTGATTTATTACTGATTTTATTGTTTGCTCAATATATTTGCCACCATTTAAGTTTGGAGTTACGATTGAAAGTTTTAAATTTTCTTTAATCAAAATCTAATTACCTTGTCACAAATTTCTAAACTTTTATCTCTATGTGTTATCAAAATTATAGTTATTTCTGGAAACAAATTTTTAATATTTTCTAAAATTCTAACTTCCATTTCCAATTGAAGTCCACTTGTGCTTTCATCTAAAATTATTAAATCTGGATTTTTTACTAAAGCTCTTGCAATACCTAGACGCTGTATCTCCCCACCACTTAAATTGTTATTTAATTCATTAACTATTTTTTCTAAATTTAAGTTAGTTTTAATTTCCTCTAAGTTTTCTAAATTAACGGCTTTTAAAATTTTTGATAAATCCCTAGATGAAATATTTTTATTATTAATAATGATATTATTTTTTATAGAATCGTTTATTAAAAACAATTTTTGAGGGACATAACTAATCTTACTAAACCAACTTTTTAAGTTGTTAAAATTCAAAATATTTTCATCAATTTTAATATTTCCTTTATTGGGGAATTTGACTCCAGATAAAATATCCACAAATGTAGTTTTTCCTGAACCAGAGCTGCCTTTAATACCAATAATAGTCCTTTTTTTTATTTCTAAATTTATATTTTCCAAAACTAGAGTCTCATCATCCTCATATTTGTAAAATACATTATTAACAGTAATTTTTTGAGTAAATAAAACTTTTTCATTTTTGAGTTCAATATTTTGATAGTTTTGATTTAATTTTTCAATAATTTTTACTAAAACTTTTTTCCAACCTACGTAAGCTATATAAGCTCCAAAAATAGACTGCATATTTGGAAAGGCTCTATAAAAAGCGTAAATAAAAAAACCTAAAGTAGTAAATATTTGATCTGACTGAGAATTGATTGTCATATAAAAAATTAAGAAAATAATTGAGCTAATTGCAATAACTTCTATTATTACTTTTAATAAGTAAGCATTAATTTGAAGATTTTCTTGGGATTTTATCCAATTTTTTCCATTATCAATTAAATCAATACTTGCTTCTGAAATTAAGTTGTCTATTCGTATGATTTTTAAGTTGTTAAAAATATCTTTTGTATTTTTAATTATTGTTAAATTTTTAATAGAAGTATTTTTACCAATTTCCTTCAAATTTTTACCAAATCTTAAAAATACTAGATAATATGTTGTAGCAAAAAAAATTGAGAAAATAGTTGTTTTATTAAAATCAATTATAAACATTGTAACAATAATAAATATTAAAGAATATAATTTTGAAATATTTCTAAAAATATTTCTAAAAATATGGATAGTTGATTGCTGTAAATCATAACTAAGAGTATTAGTTTTATCTGAAACCTCATATTTATTAAAACTATTTGGATTAAATAATAAAAATTGCTTTAAAAGTCTTTCAAATATAACAATATATAATCTTGTTGTTTGTTTTTCATTAATTATAAAATTTAATGAAATCAAAAAATTTAAAACAACAATATATATATAAAAAAATATTATAAACAGTATTTGAATTTCTTGTAATTCAAAATTTTTTAAAAAACTTTCTAAAAAATAAAATTTATTAATTAAATCAGCTTTGCTCGAGATAGTTAATGAGTAAATTAAAGGAATGACTGACGCAACACCTATGGCTTCTAATATACCTTGAATAAAAAATAAGATTTGACTGTAAAATAATTTTTTTTTTTGTTCTTTATGTAAAAGATCAAAAACCTTTTTTAGCATTAATAATTTTTAAATATTTGATTACCTTTTAAGTAGTATTCTTTAAGCTCTTCAATTCCATCATGTAATGAATGTGTTGCTTTAAAACCTTTTTTTTCTATTTTCTGATTTGACACAAAATAATCTCTCTTATCTTCATCTTTTCCATCTTTAGAGATTTCAAATTTAAAATCTTTAACAATTTTTTGTATTTCTATACAAAGCTGTTCCTTTGTGAGATTTGCTTCACTTAAACCAAGATTATAAATATTCCCTTTTAAATCAGAAAAATTTTTTATCCCAAAAATCATTCCACCAACTACATCTAGAAGGTGAATATAATTTCTTCTAAAATGAGGTTCATACAATAATAAAAATTTTTCTTTCACTGCTATATACGTAAAATTATTAACTAACAGATCTACTCTCATCCTTTCAGATGTACCAAATACGGTCGCAAGTCTATAGCTTATGCTATTCTCCCTTTCCATTATTACGGACTCAGCTTTAACTTTAGTTTTTCCATAAGCGCTTATTGGATTTAAAGGGCTGTTTTCGTCACACATTTCATCTTTTTTACCTATTCCATAACCACTATTAGTTACGGGCATTATTACTCTTTGATCTTTGGATAAATTTTTACACATAAAATCTATTGAACCAAAATTTATTTCTTCAGTTTCTTTGGGCATTTTAGCACTTAATGGTGCTCCAACAATTGCAGCAAGTGGAATAATAATATCTGATTTCTTATAAATATCCTTCATTAAAGTTTGGTCTCTAACGTCACCTTTAACAAAATTGATTTTGTCACTATTCATAGAAGTCAAATTTTTTTGATCAAACATTAAATTATCAAGACAAGTAATACTTAATTCTTGATCCATTAATTTTTCAATCAATTTGGACCCTATATATCCTGCTCCACCTGTAATTAAAATTTTCATATTTAAAAAAGAATTAATGTTATATATACATTTTCTGTGAAAATAACAATAATTACTCATGGGTTACCTAACTCTCATTCAGAACAGGCCAATAATGATCCTATTCTCTTTTTCGAGTATTTTGAAAAAAATAGAATTAAATACAATTTGATTTCAGTATGGGATCATGATTATAACACGTCTTCTAAAAGCAAAAATTATCAGATTAAATATTTAAAAAATAATTTTAAAAATCTAAAAAATATAAAAGTCATTAATTATAAGAAAACTTTATTTGAAAAAATTTTAAGATTTTTTTTAAGAATTTTTTCTAATAAACCCTATTACTTTTATGGCAATCATAATGTTCATAAAAAAATTTATCGATTATTAAATGATTTAAACTCTAAAATAGTACTAAATTTTTTTGAATTACCCGCCTCAATTTTTAGTAAAAAAAATAGTAAATTAAAAATTTTTAATTATTTTGGAGTGCATAGAAAAAGAGCAGAAATACTAAGAATTAAAAACTTACTAAATTCAAAAAATATATTTTCTTTTATTAAAATTATAAATGCAATAATTTATGTTTGCAGAATAGAAAAAGTATATGACAATTTCTTAATTCAAGCTCAATTGAATTTTTGTGCAGCAAAAGACACATATAATAAATACAAAATGAAATTTAGTAATATGTATTTCAGCGGACCACTATCAACGGATAGATCACATATAAAAAAAAGAGAAGAAAAAATACCGATTGTTTTGATGATAGGAGCACTTACCTCAACTTTTATGCAGGATAGTGTTTCGTTAATTGCTAATTCTGCTGATAAATTAAATAAAATTTATAAAAAAAATAAATTTAAACTTAGAATAGTAGGAAAATATAAACCAAGTAATAAAAACCTTAAAAAACTTAACTATCCTTGGGTTGAATTTGCAGGATGGGTTGAAAGCTCAGAAAAAGAATATGCACAAGCATCCTTTTTATTTACTCCAAATTCTATAGCAGTAGGCCCAAGAACAAAAATACTAGAAGCTGCATCAGCTAAAGTATGTATAATTACCACTAAAGAAAATATAATTAATTGTTTCTCTAATTTTAAGAATTTACAAGATATGATTATTGCAAACAATATGGACGAATTTTGTAGGAGTTTTGAGAAGGTTTTGATTAGTAAAAAATTAAAAAATAAGCTAATTAAATCTGCAAAAAAAAAATATGCTAATTATTATTCACCTAGTGTAACTTTAAAAAATAATCTACGTTTGATTAAAAAATATTCTAAATGATTAAAAAAAAAATATTTATAACTGGTCATAATGGTTTGGTAGGATCATCAATTGTTGAGGCCTTACGTAATAAAAAAACATACAAAATAATTACTGCTGAAAGAAAAAAATTAGATTTATTAAATCAAGTTCAGGTAAATAATTTTTTTAAAAAAAATAAACCTGATATCGTAGTTCATGCGGCTGGTAAAGTAGGAGGAATACTTCATAACAAAACTTACCCAGCTGAATTTATATTTCAAAATTCTCAAATGGCCCTAAATGTAATTAATAGCTCTCATATTTATAAGGTTAAAAAATTAATTAATCTTGGTTCAGCCTGTATATATCCAAAATATGCAAAACAACCTATCAAGGAAACCTATTTACTAGACGGAAAACTAGAAAGTAGTAACGAAGCTTATGCTATAGCAAAAATATTAAGTTTAAAAATGACCGAATATTACAAAAAACAATTCCAATGTAATTTTTTATCTCTTCAACCTACAAACCTTTATGGTTTAAAAGATAATTTTAACATTAAATCAGGTCATGTAATCCCTGCTTTAATAAATAAATTTCATGAAGGTAAAATAAAAAATAAAAAAAGTGTTGAGGTGTGGGGATCGGGAAAAGTAAAAAGAGAATTTTTATTTGTAGATGACTTAGCTGATGCTATCACCTTTCTATTGAGAAAAAAAACAAATCACAACATAATTAATGTTGGTTCAGGCAAGGAGGTTACAATTAAAAATTTATCAAAACTAATTTCTTCTATAATTGGATATAAAGGAAAAATAATTTTTAATAAAAATTATCCAGATGGCACACCAAGGAAAATTGTTAGTACAACAATATTAAGTAAAATGGGCTGGACACACAAAACTAAATTAAGAGAAGGATTAATTAAAGTTTATAAATCTTTTGTGAATTAAATGATAATTAGTAAAACACCATATAGAGTATCATTATTTGGAGGGGGAACTGATCACTACAATTATTTTTCCAAGTATGATGGAATAACTGTAGGTGGGAGTATTAATAAATACATCTATATTTCTGTAAGAAAGCTACCAGTTTTTTTCAAACATCGTTTTAGAATTTCTTGGTCAAAAATAGAAAACGTTAAAAAAATAGAAGATATATCTCACCCAATAGTAAGAGAGCTATTAAAACACTTTAATATTAAAAATGGACTTGAAATACATTATGACGGTGATCTACCTGGAAACTCAGGCACAGGGTCTAGTGCTGCTTTTTGTGTTGGTTTGATAAAATGTCTTGCGATTTACACAAATAAAAAATTAACAAAAAAAGAAATAGCTTTACTCGCTTACAAAATTGAAAAAGAAAATCTCAAAGAATCTACCGGACTTCAAGACCAAATATATGCAACTTATGGCGGTTTTTCTAAAATAACGTTTACTAAAAAAAATTTTAAAGTATCAAAAATAACAAATGACGCAAAAACACAAAAAAAAATAGAAGAAAATTTAATTCTTTTTTATACTTACAAAAGTCGTGTAGCGCATACTATTGAGAGAAAAAAATTCAATAATATCAAGAATAAATTAAGAAACTTAAATGAAATGAAATTAATGGCCCATAGCGCAATAAAATATATTAAAGAAAAAGATACTGATAAAATTGGATTAATGTTAGATAAGTTTTGGCAACATAAAAAAAAATTATCTACAAATGTTTCAAATGAAAGTATAGATAAATATTATTCAACAGCAATTAAAAATGGAGCTTTAGGTGGAAAATTAATAGGAGCAGGTGGTGGTGGATTTTTATTAATTTATGCAAAAAAAAAATACCATAAAAAAATAATAAAAAGTTTGAAAAAATTAACACCAATCAAATTTAACTTTACAAACAAAGGAAGTGAAATAATAGAGAATGAAATTTAAACATCCATTAATGTACAACAATATCACCAAGAAAGATTTTAAAGTTGTTATAAAATTTTTAAAAAAACAACCAATATTAACTCAAAACAAGAAAGTTGAAGAATTTGAAAGATTGTGGTCTAAATGGTTAGGAGTAAAATATTCTGTATTTGTCAACTCTGGTTCCTCAGCAAATTTTATAACGTTATCTGCATTAAAACAATTTACAAAAAAAAAAGAAGTAATTACTCCAACGCTTACATGGCCCTCTGATATAATGGCTGTTCTTAATAATAACTTTAAACCTAATTTTGTAGATATTGATATTGAAACACTGTCAATGAATTCAAAAGAGGTTTTAAAAAAAATTAATTCGAAAACTGCTGCAGTTTTTATTACCCATGCACAAGGATTTAACGGCTTAACTACCAAATTATTAAATGAATTAAAGAAAAAGAAAATTATCTTAATTGAAGATGTCTGTGAGTCTCATGGTGCAAAATTTAAAAATAAAAAATTAGGAACTTTTGGTTTGGCATCTAATTTTTCTTTTTATTACGCACATCATTTAAGTACAATTGAAGGAGGAATGATTTGCACAAATAATAAAGAATTTTATGACTATTGTGTAAGATTTAGAGGGCATGGAATGTTGAGAGAAAGTAAATTCATAGATGTTAAGAAAAAATCAAAAAATTTTAAGGACCTCAATAAAGATTTTATCTTTTTAAATCCTGGTTTTAATTTTAGAAATAACGAAATTGGAGCCGTTTTGGGAATTAATCAATTAAAAAATTTAAACAAAAATATAAATTTAAGGAATATTAATTTTAAATATTTTTTAAATCTTTTAAATCCAGAAAAGTTTTTTACACAATACAATTTGAACGGAATATCTAATTATGCATTTCCTATTATTTTAAGATCTAAATCAATTAAAGATAGAAATTTATTTGAAAAATATTTGAGTGAAAACGGAATTGAATTTAGAAGAGGTAATGCTGGTGGTGGAAATCAATTGAGGCAACCCTATTTAAAAAATTTTCAAAATCCTATGAAATTTAAAAATACAGAAATAGTTCATCATTTTGGTTATTATATCGGTAATTTTCCAAGTCTAAGTAAAACAAAAGTAAAAAAAATAGCAAATATTTTAAACAAATATTATAGTTAATTTTTTTAAAAATTAACTTTTGTGTATTTACATTTTATCTTTTTTTTATTTTTGAAGATCAAGTAAAATAAAAACATAATTAAATTTATAGAAATTAGGATTAATCCTGAATTAAGAATTAATTCAAATTTTGACAAATAATTATTTTTTTTAAAAACATTTATTAAAAGAATAATTAAAGACAAAAAAATTACATAATTTAATTTAAAATAATAAGCACCTCCAAAAAAAGTCAACCAGGGATTTAGGGAGAAAAAACTAAACTTTGAAGTACCTTTAGATCTTTTTAGTCGAGAATAAAATAATTTTTCATTTTCTTTACTATATTTAGTTATTAAATAGTTCCAATATGGGTAATACTCACGATCTTTTTTAATTTTATTTGTAACAGTTGGTGGGTTGATTTTAAAATATCCTGCGTTTGAAAAGATTTTACCAAAAGAAATTGCATAAAGAATTTTATAGGCAAAATTTGAGTAAATTTTTTGAAATAAACCATCTTTTCTTTTAGTTCTAATAAAATGAATTGTTTTATCTTTTTTTCTTGGATTAAAATTTTGAGCTATCAATTCTGGCGAATCTTGTAGATCACAATCAATTATAACAGAAAAATTATTTTTTGAGATATTCTCAAATGCAGCTTGAATTGAATTAGAATGACCATATCTATTTTTCATCTTTAATATTTTGATTTTTTTATTTTTTTTTGCTTCTTTTATTAAAATGTCCAGAGAATTATCTGTTGAACAATCATCTACAAAAATAATTTCATATTTTTTAATTTTTTTTTTTTTAAATGATCTTGAGATTTTAGAGATAAATTGCTTTAGACTCTCTTCCTCGTTTCTGAAGCTGGCAATAATTGAAATATATGACATTATGGTTTAATAATAATATTTTTTAAATCTTTTAATTCAATGATCAAATACATCAACAAAATACTTAAAGATAATCGGCTATTATATATATTACTTTTTTTAATAATTTTAACCTCATATATTTTAGGTTTTATTTTCAATGAAGATTCTGCTGGTGCTGGAAAAACTGATTTCACTCATGAATGGACAAGTTTTATTGAATTTAAAAAATTTGGATTACAGGCATTAACTAGCAACTTATATGAGTCTTCAAGAACACCTTTGTTTTTGTTAATTAATAAATATAATTTTTTTGCAAATGATCAGTTCTCTTTTCGTCTCTCAAATTTTATATTTAATTTTTTCATTTTTATAAGTTTTGTAGCATGTTTAATTTATCAAAAAAAATTTAGTGTAAATCAAATAATAATAGTATCTACTTTTATTCTCTTAAGTCCCTATTTCAGAAGCTCATCATATTGGGCGCATCAAGAAAATTTACCATTTTTATTTTATTTCGTCACTTTAATTTTATTAGAAAAATTTAAAGATAATTTTAAAATTAATTTTATTTTCAAAGTATCAATAATTGCATTCATCAGTTCTTTAAGCTTTTATTCAGATCAAAAATTTATATTTATTTCTTTTTATTATTTTCTTTATTTAATTTTTAGAGAAAATTTGAACATTAAACAAATCATTAAAACTTGTATTATTTTTTTCATAACAAGTATTCCTGCGCTGTATCTTTTTTATATATGGGATGGCATTTTACCAAAACAGTCACAATTTAGAATTGGTTTTTATAAAGATAATATATCAGCGTCAATTTCGATAATATGTTTTTACTTTATGCCAATAGTTCTCTCGGTTTATAAAAAAATTTACTCTTCGGTAAATAAAAATGATTTTGTAATATTCTTCTTAATTTTGGCATTAAATTTATATTGTTTACCAAACTTCGACTCCTCTTGGGGCAATGGAGTAATTTTCAAATTATTTTATGTAATTAAAAACTATCTTAATATTAATTTATTATTACTTCAGTTAATATTTTTAATTTTTATCCAATTTATTTTTTTTATTATCTATATTTTGCTAAAAAATGATTTTTTAAACTTTCTTCCAATCGTAATAGTGATTGTAATTTCAAGTTTGGTAGAAAGAACTTATAATGAATATTTTGACCCACTAATTTCAATACTCATATTCACTTTTTTTAAATTTAATAAAAAACTTTTTATAATAGATAGTAAAATAACTAAATTTTACCTAGTTTATCTAATTTTATTCTTGGTTTTTGCAAACATTTACTATAATTACTTTGATCTAAATACTGTTTAATATGATTTTCATTCCCAAAAATAAAAAAATAAAACGTAAAGTAATTAAATCAGAAATCGAAAAAGTGATTAATTTTGAGGAAAAAATTTTTAACGCGTATAACAAAGGTCTTATTAAATACCCAGTGCATTTATCAAAAGGAAATGAGAAGCAATTATCAAAAATATTTCAATATGTTGGAAGAAATGATTGGCTTTTTAGTTCCTGGAGAAATCATTCACACGCTTTACTGCATGGTATGTCTGAAAAAAAATTATATGACCAAATTATAAATGGTAGAAGTATGTATGTTTCTTGCAATAAAAGAAAAATTTTCTGCTCATCTATAGCAGGTGGTATAATACCCATTGCTCTGGGCGTAGCACTTTCAATTAAAAAGAAAAAACAAAAAAATAAGGTTTGGTTATTTGTTGGAGATATGACCTCTAAAATGGGTGTTTTTCATGAAGCCTACCATTATTCAAGAAACTTCAATCTACCATTGGAGATTGTCATAGAGGATAATGGTGCCAGCGTTTATACAGATACAAAAAAAACTTGGAACATTTCTAAACTAAATTTTCCAAAAGATGTATTTTATTACGATTTTAAAATGGAATATCCTCATCATGGCACAGGAAAGTGGGTTAGTTTTTAATGAGTTATGCAAATGAAATTAAAAAATCTATGCAGATGTTATCTAAAAACCCAAAAACTATTTTCTTGGGTCAATCTGTTGAAGTACCAGGAAATCTTCTTTTTAAATCTCTTGAACGTGCTCCACTCAAAAAAAAACTAGAGTTACCAGTATTTGAAGAAACCCAAATGGGTATGGCAATTGGTCTATCTTTAAATGGATTTATACCGGTCACATGCTACCCTAGATTTGATTTCTTTATATTGTCAATGAACCAAACAATTAATCATTTAGATAAACTTAATCAAATTTCTTCAAATGAGTTTGATCCATTTGTAATTATAAGAGTTCTTGTTGGTGGTAAGAAAGATATAGATGCTGGGCCTCAACATACTGGAAATTATACTTCGGCAATGAAAAAAATGTTGAAATTTTTAAAGGTAATAGAACTAAAAAATTCAAATCAAATTTATAAGTCTTATAAAAAATGTATTACTAAAAAAGAATCTACATTATTTGTTGAATATTCAGATTTATATAAATAAATGGATAAAAAAATTAAAGTATGTCTGATTGGTGCAGGTAGAATTGGGCTATTTCTTGAGGCAGATAAAAAAAGATTAAAACCTGCGTCTCATTTTGGAATGTGGATAAAAGAAAAAAAAGTTAATTTATCAGCTATCTGTGACAAAAATTTTGATTCTTTTTTATTTGCTAAAAAATTTAAAAATAATATAAAATTTTATAAAAATATAAATTTACTACTTACTAAAGAAAAGCCAGACATCGTATCTATTTGCACATGGAAGGATACTCACTATAGCATAACAAAAAAGTGTATAGATTTTGGAGTTAAAACTATTGTTTTAGAAAAACCACTAGCAACCAAAATTAATGATGGTAAAAAATTAATTAATCTTGCTAAAAAACATTCAGTAAAAATAATTGTTAACCACAGAAGAAGATTTGATAAAGAAATAATTCAATTAAGAAAAAAAATTGACAATGGAATTATTGGAGAAATTAAAAAAGTTAATTGCTCTTATGTATATGGAATTCAAGCTACAGGAACTCACGTTGTCGATACATTAAGGATGCTTTTAAATAATAAAGCTGGAGAAATTGAAAAAGTAATTGGTATTAAAAGCCATAAAAAAGATTTTTGCTCAAATGATGATATTAATTTAGATGCTATTCTAATTTTCCAAAATGGATTAACATGTTCTATGCAAGTTATGAATATTAAAGATTATGATATATTCGACTTTCATATTTTTGGAACTAAAGGAAAAATATTAATTTCAGGTATTGGTAGAGATATTTATCAATATAAAATTATTAATTCGAAAGAACATTCTGGATTTAAAGAATTGAACCACAAATTTATAAAATTATGTAAATCTTCCCCTAGACCACAATTTAAAATGTTGGCTCAAAATGCCATTGATTGTTTTAAAAAAAAAAGTAATCCATTATGTGATGAGGTTGATAGCTATAAAACCTTATGTGTCTTAAATGCACTTATTAAAAGTGCAAATAATAATTCTAGTAAAATAAAAGTAAAATTTTAATATATGTGTGGGATAGCTGGTATTTTTGGCAAACTAGCAAATAAAAATAATATCTCAAAAATGCTTTATGAAATTGAGCATAGAGGTCCAGATAACACGGGTTATTCTTTAAATGATTACGTAACTTTAGGAGCTACAAGATTAAGCATAATTGACTTGTCAAATGATGGAAATATGCCAATGAAAGATAAGAGTGATAATTTTGAAATAGTTTTTAATGGAGAAATATATAATTTTAAAGAAATTAAGGAAAAATTTAATATTAAGACTAAATCTAAAACTGATACTGAAATAATTCTTGAGCTTTACAAGATAAAAAAAGAAAAATGCCTAGAACATTTAAATGGAATATTTGCATTTGTAATACTTGATAAGAAGAAAAAAACTTTATTTTGTGCACGTGATCGACTTGGTATTAAACCATTCTATTTCTATAATGATAATGATAATTTTATTTTTTCATCAGAAATTAAACCTATATTAGCTGCTAAAGAAAATTACAATTATGATGAAAATTATATTTTAAATTATTTTAATACAGGACAATACAATTTTAATAAAAATACTTTTTTTAAAGATATATTTCAATTAGATCCTGGTCATTTTTTAATTAAAAGTAAATCAGAATTTAAGATTGAAAAGTATTGGACGTTAAAAAAAAGAGAATTAAATCTATCTGAAAATGAAATTAAAAATAATTTTTTTGAAATTTTAAAAAATTCATACAAACAACAACTCAACACCGATACCAACTTGGGAATTAATGTTAGCAGTGGAATCGACTCAGTTGCAATGATTTGTATTCTAAATGAAATTAATGGTGGTCAAAAATCTATTTCTGCTAATTCATATTTTTTTGATGAGAAGGAAATTGATGAAAAAAATCAATTAGAAAAATTTTCTAAAGAAATTGGATGGAATGTCAACTTTCAACTAATTAAACCTGATGATATTATTAATAATGCAGATGCTGTTGTTAAGAGTCAGGAACAACCTTTTCCAGGTATAATTACTTTTGCAAAATATATGTTAATAAAAAACAATTATGATAAATTTAGAAAAGTAATTTTAGAGGCTCAGGGTGGTGATGAAATTACCGGAGGTTATAGACACATTTTTCCATTTTATATTAATGATTTGATAAAAAAATTTAAACTTTTCAAAGTTTTTAATGAAATCAAATTTTTTATTAAAAATGAAGAAATAAATATTATGAAATTCTATAAATTTTATGTAAATTCAACAAAATATTTATCAGGAAAAATCTCTGCTGATGGCACAAAACAAATAAATTTAGAATTATTAAATTCAGTTCAGAATTTTAATTTCGAAAATAAATTTAAAGAAGATTTGATTAATTTATCTAGTGCAGACAAAGTAATGTTTAGTGATTTAATGTCTACAAAACTTCAAAGAATATTGAATGCTTGTGACAAAACATCAATGTCATTAAGTAAAGAATTAAGGGTGCCCATGCTAAACCATGAGCTTGTAGAGTTTTGTTTCAATGTTCCCTCTGAGTTTAAAATAAATAAAGGTAATTTAAGAAATTTTTATAGGGAGACTATAAATGAAAAATTTTTGCTTAAAAATAAATTTAGTATTGATTTTTCACAGAAAAAGAAAAACTATGTATCTGATCCACAAACAAAATGGTTAAAAAATGATCTTTACGATTGGGCTTACAGCATATTAAGTAATAAGAATACTTTTGTATCTAATTTTTTTGATCAAGAAAAAGTTATTGATAAATTTGTAGATTTCAAAACAAATGAATCATTAAATAATTCTTTTTTCTTCTGGCAACTAATAAATATAGAATTGTGGCATAAAAATTTTTTTAAATAAAAAAAATTTAAATTAATTAAAAATTTTTCTATCTAATTTAACTTTCAACATTTCATTTATATTTTCCACAGCAATTTTTCCAAATATATTTTCAATTCTAGACAAAAATGCCTTGTTTTTATGATATTTGATAAATGCGTTATCACGAAACATCAATATATCTTTAGCTGAAAGAAATTCATTGCTTAAAGGTAAGGTTTCATATGAGTGGAAAGAGTATGCAGAATAAGTTTTTGGCAATTCTAAACCCTTATCTTTAGCTTGCTTGTATAATAAACTTCCAGGTAAAGCCATTGCGGCATATGAGTTCCATCCAGAAGTACATAAGTCAATGCTTAGATCTAAAGTTTTTTTCATACTCTCAGCATTATCTCCTGGAAGTCCGTATATATAATTTGCCATAACCTCTATTCCAGCCTCATGTATTTGTTCAACTACCTTTTTAACGTCTACATCTTCAAATTTGCCTTTTGATATTTCTAATCTTATTGTTTTATCAGCGCTTTCAATACCTAGACAAAGCCATTTGATTCCTGCATCTTTAACTGTCTGTAATACTTCTTTTCTTTTAACTGTATCAATTCTTGTGTAAGCCCATATCCTCAAGTCATTATTTTTATTTCTCTCTTTTAATAATTTGCATAAAGGTAGATAATACTTTGGATTTAATAAAAACATTTCATCTGTTATCTTTATTGTTTTAACTCCAAAAGCTAATAATTTATCAAATTCTTCTATAATAAATTCGGGAGACCAATATCTCATTTTGTTGTAATTTGACGCGACACCCACTTCATCATTATCCTGACGATTAATTATATTAATCATACAAAAATCACATTTAAATTGACATCCCAATGATGTTTGAATAGCAGCATATGGGCTTCTATTTTCGTCTACATATCCTGCATGCCACATTGGAGATCTATATAAATCAAAAGGTTTTTCTTTATAAGGTAATAAATCCCAAGCATACCCTGGTAGGTCTATATCCATATTTTCCTGGGGAACTATTCTTTCAGCTTCATTAAAAATTACATTTTTGTTTTTATCTATAAAAATTATACCCTTCACATCTTTAAGTGATTGTTCGCTTAAATCATCTAATTTTAGAAGATTGTGCAACGCATAAACTCCCTCATTTGTGCATATTATATCTATACTTCTTTCATTTTTAATCGTTTCTATTGGCAAAGCTTGAACATGAGACCCAATAAAGATAATTTTTTTATTTAAATTTTTAGATTTTAAGTATTTAGAGGTTTTTGTTGCACCAGCCATATTTGTTGTTCCAGAATTCACATTTTGACCATACACAACAAGGCATACGTATTTAGGGTCTAATTTTTTTAATCTGTTGAATACTTCTGTATCTGTTAAGTTTTCTGCATTTGCATCAATTATATCCACATGAAATCCTTTTGACCTACAACTTTGAGCCAATAATAATGACCACGTTGGTGGCTCAACAGCAGAGTATTTCGATGAAAGTTTTTGATATACTTGATTTGAATTATTTGGATTAATAAAAACTATATCGATCTTTTCTGTCATAAAAAAATTTTATACTACTAAAGAATTATATTTTGGCTTTGGTATACTAATACCCTGACCAACAAAACCACCTGGAGGAATAATTAATTTACTTTTTTCGTCAAATATATCTCTCTCAAGTGGAGTTTTAACCATTTCAACTACATGATTCAGAGTTTCTTTGCCAAACTTTCTTTCAATCATTCTTAAAATTTTTTCATTATGATAATAGTCATGAAAACCCTGATCTCTTAACTTTAATACCTGTGAAGAAGACAAATGCTTTGTTGGACATGGATTACATTTTTTACTGTATAAACCATAAATATCCCAATTTTGTGGTTCTGAAATTATTGATTTATTTATATATTCATCATAAAGTGGTGTGCCAGGATAAGCAAAGGCTGGATAAATATTCACCCATTCAAACTCATTTTCTAACATGAAATCTCTTGTCATATTAATGGTTTTCTCATTATCTTGCCAAAGGCCGGCAATTACATCTGCACAAATATTTATATCTGCATCTTTGGTCCATTTAATTGTATCGAGGACATTTGCTTTACTTTTTTTTCTTGTAGCCTCTAAAATTTTTCCATCAAAACTCTCAAATCCATAAGCAATCCAGTTTACACCAACTTTTTTTAATCTTTTTAAAATCTCAGGTGTAACTGTGTCTGTTCTAGCAAAACACCACATATTTAAGTTATAATTTCTTTCTTCTAGTAAATCACAAAATTCATCAAGTCTTGGATTTTTAAAAACAAATAATTCATCAAGAATTTTTAAGTTTCTAATATTAAATTTATTGTAAAGAATATCTATCTCTGCAATGACATCTTTCATTTCTCTTAATCTGTAACTTCTTTTTCCAAAAACATTATTTATACTGCAGAAATTACACGGATAAGGGCAACCTTGATTAGTCCAAATAATTGCGTAAGGAGAACGATTGTTAATGCTGTCTCCAAAACAATGCCAATTATGTGCTCGATAATCTTGTGTATTTACTTTGTGCCAATTTATTCTTGGAAGGGTTCCAATATCTTTAATTAACTCATTTATTTCATTTTTAACAAATTTATCATTGTCAATATAGGCAACACTTGAGATTTTGTTTTTTTCAATTTTTCCTTCTGCAAAACTAATTATTTCCTCCATTGCTTGATAGCCTTCACCTAATACTACAAAATCTGTTGACAATTCATGAAGCGTTCTTTCTGGTAAAACTGTTGGGTGGCCACCAGATACAAAAGTTAAAAAGTCATATTTTGAATTTTTTAATTCATTAAAAAAATTACCAGCACCAAGCATTGACATAGTAGAGGCTGATGGATTTGAACCTGAACAAACTATCCCCACTACTTTTGGATTTATATCATTTAAATCTTGAATTATTTGTTTCATGCTTTTTGGATATGTTTCTGTATCCATAATTTTTACATCAATATCTCTGGAGCTCAAATAAGCCTCTGTAATTAAAAGAGGTATATTTGGGGGAATTGCTGAATATTTATCTGCAGTAGTTGAATAATTTTCTTTCTTGCTATTAGTAGTTAATAAAACTATATCTGTCATTTTTCATTTATACAATTATATAGTATTTTATTCAATGTCTAAATTAAAAATTTTAGGAATTATTCCTGCAAGAGGTGGTTCTAAATCAATACATCTAAAAAATATTAAACTAATTAATAATAAGCCTCTAATTAATTATAGTATTGAAGGAGCACTTAAATCTAAAATATTTGATCATATTATTGTTTCTACTGATCATAAAAAGATAAAAAAAATTTCATCTAAATATAAAAAAATTATTATTTTTGATAGGACAAAAAAAATTTCAAGTGATAATGCCTCTACAGAAGTTGTTGTGAAAGATGTTTTGAAAAAAATTCAAGATCTAAAAAATTATACACCTGATTGGGTTTTTATATTAGAACCAACGTCACCCTTAAGATCAATTGAGACAATTAAAAAAGCAAAAAAAATAATTAAAAAAAAGAAAAATTTTAATTCTTTAATTTCAATAAAAAAGATAGATCATGATCCAGCAAGATTAAACAAAGATAAACTAAATTTTATATTTAAAAGAGGAAATAACAGGCAAAAAAGGATTCCTCTATATTGTGAAACAAGCACATTGTATTGTGTAAAAAACAGCTACTTTTTAAAAAGAAAAAAAATTGTTGAAGAAAAACCTTTGGGTTTTTTAATACCAAAAATAGAAAGTATTGATATAAACGATATTGAAGATTTTAAAATTGCAGAAAAAATTTTAAATAATTAAAAAAATAGAATGTTTAAAATAAAAAATCATGTAATAGAAAACAATAGCAAGCCCTACATTATTGCTGAAGCATGTATTAATCACGAGGGAGATATTGAACATGCGAATAAAATGATTTTGGAAGCCAAAAAAGCTGGGGCTAATTGTGTTAAATTTCAAATTCATAATTTAGAAAATGAAATGCTCAAAGAGACACCTCAATCTGATAATTTTAAGGAAACTTTATGGGAAGCTTTAGAACGGACAAATTTTGACATTGAAAAACAAAAAATTTTAAAAAAAGAATGTGAAAAAAATTATATTGATTATTTGTGCACACCATTTAGTAAAATTGGAGCAGATCAATTGGAAAAAATTGGTGTAGAATTTTATAAAGTTGGGTCTGGAGAATTAACTAACTTACCTTTAATAGAGCATATAGCAAAAAAAAAAATTCCAATGATAGTTTCTACAGGAATGTCTACGATAGAGGAAATATCAGAAACTGTTGAGTTAATAAAAAAAATTGGAACACCTCTTGTATTAACTCATTGTACTTCTGTATACCCTTGTCCTTACAGATTATCTAATTTAAAAGTAATTCCAAAATTAAATAAATTATTTAACATACCGGTTGGTTTGTCAGATCATACTAATACAATTTATACATCATTTGGTGCTGTGGCTCATGGAGCATGTATCATTGAGAAGCATTTTACATTAAATAAAAATGCAGAGGGTCCAGATCATGCATCCTCTATAGAGCCTAATGAATTAAAAAATCTAGTAGAAGGTGCAAATGCTATTTTTGAGGCTAATGGCGATGAAAAAAAAATATTTGAAGAAGAAAAACAAATTTTAGCTTGGGCTAGAGAGTCTGTAGTTAGTGAAAAAGACATAAAAATTGGTGAAAAATTTTCTTTAGATAATATCTGGGTTAAAAGACCCAGTCCTAAATCTGGAAGTATACCTGCAAAAGATTTTAAAAAGATAATAGGTAAGATTGCAAAAAAAAATATTAATAAAGATACACAAATAAAATGGGAAGATATTCAATAAAAAAAAAAATAAAAATTTGTGTAATTGGAAGTTCTAGAGCGACTTATGGTTATAAAAAAAATATTTTAAAGATTTTAAATAAAGACAAAGATTTTGATTTAAAATTTATTGTTACAGGAATGCATTTATCAAAAAAACATGGTTATTCTGTTAAAGATATTATTGCAGATAAAATACCAATTTATAAAAAGATTAATACAAATTTTGAGAGTGATGATGAAAAAAAGCATATATTTTCTCTTTCGAAAGAAATGGTTAATTTATCAATTTCATATAATAAAATTAAACCAGACTTAGTATTAGTGACTGGAGATAGAGCAGAAATGTTTGTTGCAGCGTTAACTGCTGTTTATATGAAAATTGCTGTTGCACATATTCAATCTGGTGACTTATCAGGACATATCGATGGCTCAATAAGGCATGCTATAACTAAAATTTCTCATTTACATTTTGCATCATGTCAAGACTCAAAAAAGAGAGTTCTTAAAATGGGTGAAGAAAAATGGAGGGTTTACAATACGGGCGCTCCACAATTGGATGATTTTAATTTACCAAGTAAAATTGGGATAAATAATTTAAACAAAAAACTCAAAACTAAAATAGAAAAAGAATTCATAATAGTTATGCAACACCCTGTCCTTTACGAAAATATAGACTCTGGTTTGCAAATAGAAAAAACTTTAAAGGCTTTAGAAAAACTTCCTTTGCAGAAAATAGTTATTTATCCAAATATAGATACGGGAAATAATAAGATTATAAAAATTATTGGAAAATATAAAAATAAAAAAAATTTTAAAATTTTCAAAAATCTAAAAAGAGAACATTTTATTTTTTTACTTCGTAATGCAAGTATATTAGTTGGAAATAGTAGTTGTGGAATTTTAGAGGCTGCATCATTCAAATTACCTGTAATTAATATTGGAAATAGACAGAAGGGAAGATTGCAGTCAAAAAATATTATAAATACAGGATATTCTAGTAAAGAAATTATAAAAGCAATTAAAGTAATTCAAAAATCAAAAAAATATAAAAAAAATTTATCAAAATGTAAAAACCTATACGGAGATGGCAAAAGCTCAATAAGAATAGTAAATATATTAAAAAAAATGAAATATAACAAAACTTTATTGGATAAAACAAATTCTTACTAAATGAAAAAGGTGTTAATTACAGGTGGGGCTGGTTTCATAGGTTCAAACTTATGTAAATTTTTATTAAAAAAAAAATTTGATATAACAGTTTTTGACAATCTATCTTCTGGAAGATTATCTAATATACCAAAAAAAATAAAGTTTGTTAAAATTGATATTAGAGACAAAAAACTTTTAAACAAACATTTTAAAAATTTTAGATATGTTGTTCACTTGGCTGCTATGCCTATTCTTCAGCAAGCAATAGATAACCCAAAAGAGTGTATTGATATAAATTTAATTGGAACTCAAAACATATTAGAATTTTGTTTAAAGAAAAATTCAAAATTAATCTTTGCTTCAACTTGTGCTGTATATCCTTTAGATCTAAGAAAAAAAGCTGATGAAAATTCCTCTGGTAAATTAATTAATCCTTATTCAATCTCTAAATTTGCAAGTGAAAATTTGATTAGTTTTTATGCAAAACAAAAAAAACTTAACTCGGTAATTTTAAGATTTTTTAATGTTTATGGAAGAAATCAAAACCCTGACAGTCAATATTCTGCTGTGATAGCTAAATTTATTAAAAATTCAAAAAAAAATATGAATCTTGAGCTTTATAATAATGGTGATCAAAAGAGGGATTTTATTAACGTAAATGATATTTGTCAGGCTATTGTAAAATCATTTAATCATAATAACTTTGATATTTTTAATGTTGGAACTGGTCGTGCTGTTAAGATAAAAGATCTTGCAAAAATTATAGTCAAATATTCTAAAAAAGGAAAAATTAAAAAAGGAAAAAAAATAAGTTTTGACGCGATGTATAGCTGTGCAAATATTGATAAAATTAAAAAAAAGATGAAATTTTCACCAAAAATATCTTTGGAAGAGGGAATTAGAAATTTACTAAATGAATAATAAAAATTATAATGTTTATGCTACTTTTAATCATAAACATAAAAATATAAAAAGAGTAAAGTGGATGAATACAAGTTAATATTTTACCATTTCAGCGGAATAAGATCACTGTTTAATAAATTCTTTTTTTTTAATCTATATCACTATAATAACAAAAACTTAATTGATGTAAAAAATTCAATTTATAAAATTTATCTAAAAAATTTTAAGAAAAATATAATTGATTTCAAGTATAATAAAATAAAAAGGAAAATTACACTAAAAAGTTTTATTAATTTAGTAAAAAAAATTTTCGTTAAAGGTTTTTTTAATTATCTAAATAAAATTCTTCGTTACCAGAATTTATCCATGAAATTAAATTTATAGTATCTTTATTTTTTAAAAATTCTTTCTGTGAATTAAACTTTATTTTTAAATCCATATCAGCAGTTTTGTTATTTTTAAACTTAACTGAGATTGAATTTAAACTCATGGGTTTTTTAAAAAAAACACTATCCGCATATAATGTTGCATTTTTCACAGCAGAACTTTTTTTTTTGTGAAAATTAGTCAATTTAGATAAATATTTTAAATAACTATTTTTATTTTTAAAATATTTGGTAAAACCTCTATTTTCATATCTTCCAGATCCAGTTATAATTGTTTCAGCACCAAACAGGGCACTTTCAATACCTGGTGTTCCTCTTATAGTTACGCAATAATCTAAAATCTGGTAAAGACTCCAAGAGTTTATTTTATTATTGTTTTTCAGAATTTTTAGATTATTTGGCATGAAACCAAAAGTTTTTTTTATAATTTTTTCTTCTTCTGTAAAGTTTTCATCAACACCATCTCTTAAATTTTGAACTTTATTTGCAGGATGTGGTTTAATTATCCAATTAAGGTTATTGTTTTTATTTGCAATCTTTATAGTTTCTAAAAACCACTCTCTGTAAGTTGCAAAAGCATCCTTGCCATAAAAAAAAGTTCCATCCCAAAAAATATGATTGAATATTACTGCAGTTGGCTTGCTCTTATCTATTTTTAATATTTTATAAATATCTTTTTTTGAATAAAATTTTTCAGATCTAGTGGTTCCCACAGATGGAAACCAGTTATTTTTTAAATATAATTTTTTAATATTATTTAAAGAGTTTTTTAATTGTTTTTGATTATTTTTTTTTTTGGACAATCTATTCCAATTTTTATCAGAGATTTTATCAAAATGTTCTCTTTGATTTTTTTTTAGATATTTTTTAAAAATAATTTTATTTTCATCGATAGACATGAAAAATTGATAACATGGTATATTTTTATTTGTTAAGATTTCAAACATTTCTCCCTGCCCTACATATCCTGGGTCAGAAAATACTGCTGCACCAACCTTGTGGTTGTTGAAAAAATTATTAAATGCCTCTACATAAGAGATGGATTTATTTAAATTTTTTTCAAATATCTTAAGGTGATTAAAATTTTTTAAATTAAATTCCTCTGACTTTAGTTCTCTAAATGTGCTACTTAAGGCAAAAATTCCACAAGAAATTTTTTTCCATTTGTATTTTTTAATTTCATTAAAAGAGCGAAACTTAGGTATTTGGGTGTATAACAAGCTATTAAAACTTAATAACGGTGGTAAAGCTTTGATATTTGATGATTTAATCAAGCTTAAAAATTTAAAACTCGAAAAAATAGCTGGTCTCAAATTATTAAATTTGAATATATTTAATATGAATACATAAAATGAAATTGTTTCTGAGCTTCTTGCGCTAAAAAGGTTGTTAAATAAACACAAGTTTTTTTGGTTTTTTTCTTCATTAAAAATATCAAATTTTTCTTTGAAATAATTTAATTTGATTTTTTCCTTCTCTTTAAGATAAAAAGTATATATTAAATAAAATAAAATTTTATTAAAAAAGTTATATTTAAGCAGTTTAAGAATAAGAAACCTGATTAAATGCATAAGCTTTCAAAAATTGATTTATTTTTTGTAGAAACAATCTATACGTTATTATAATTCTCTTTAAAACTCTAATTATGAAAAAAAAAATAGCATTAATAAAAGGAATAACTGGTCAAGATGGGGCCTACCTGGCAAAATTTCTAATCAAAAAAAATTATATTGATAAAATTAAAAAAAAGATGAAATTTTCACCAAAAATATCTTTGGAAGAGGGAATTAGAAATTTACTAAATGAATAATAAAAAATATAAATGTTTTGTATCTGGTGGGGCGGGATTAATTGGATTAGAAATCTGCAATAAATTAATAGAGAAAGGTCATAGGGTTTATCTATATGATCTAGGAGAGCAAATTGAGAGAAACAAATTATACATCAATAAAAAAATAAAAATTTTTTATGGGTCTATTTTAGATGTACATTCTTTAAAAAAAGCTATCAAAAACTGTGATTTTGTTTTTCATCATGCAGCTATGCTTGGTGTGAAATTTACTGAAGATAATAAATTAGATTGCCTAGAAATTAATAGTACAGGAACTAAAAATGTGCTCGAAGCTTGTTTGGGTAATAAAGTAAAGAAAGTTATATTTGCATCATCCTCGGAAGTTTATGGTGAACCAAAAAAAAATCCTATTTCCGAAAAATTTCAAACACAGGGAAAAACAATTTACGGAATTTCAAAATTGATGGGTGAAGAATACTGCAAGTCATATAATCAAAAACATAACCTTAATTTCACAATTTTAAGATATTTTAATACTTATGGAATATATCAGCAAAAGAAATTTGTAATACAAAACTTTGTACATGATTCTATTAATTGTAATAAAATAACAATAAATGGAGATGGGAATCAAATAAGATCATACATGTATGTTTCAGATGCAGCAGAGGCAACAATAGCTGCCGCTTTTTCAAAAAAAACTGATAATAAAATTTTTAATGTTGGTAATGGAAAAAATCCAATCACTTTGAGAGAGCTATCAAAAATTGTTAAAAAAGTTCTTAAAAGCAAAGATATTAAAATTATTTTTAAAAAAAACTTCGATAGAACAGATAGAACAATTGATAGAGAAATCTTTTATAGATATTGTGACTCATCTAAATTCCAAAAATTGATAAAATGGCAACCAAAAGTAACTTTAGAAAGTGGTATTGAAAAAATTTTAAAGCATTTTTATGAAAAAAAAAATTAAGGCGTGTGTTATTGGTCTTGGTTATGTTGGATTGCCTCTTTCAATAGAATTATCTAAACATTTCAAAACAACTGGTTTAGATATTTCAAAAACTAGAACTAGAAACTTAAGTAAACTAAATGATACCAATAATTTAACTGACAAAAATGAAAAAAAACAATTAAAAAAAATTGTTTTTAGTAATGATTTTAAAGATATAAAAAAAAATAACTCAATTTTTGTATGTCTGCCTACGCCTGTAAAAAAAAATAAAAAACCTGATCTTTCTCTTATTAAACAAGCATGTGTTTCAATTGGTAAAAACCTATCCAAAGACACAACTATAATATTTGAGTCAACTTTTTATCCAGGAGTAACTGAGGAAATCTGTATTCCAATTATAGAAAAATTTTCAAAATTGCTTTGGAAAAAAGACTTTAATATTGGATATAGTCCTGAAAGAATTAGTCCAGGAAAAAATTCAACAAAACTAAAAAATATTTCGAAAATTGTATCTGCAGATAATGCCAAAGGATTGAGTGTAGTCAAATATATTTATTCGAAAATCATTAAATCTAAATTACATGTGGCAAAAAGTATAAAAATTGCTGAAAGTGCAAAAATATTAGAGAATATTCAAAGAGATGTGAACATTGCTTTAATGAATGAAATTTCAATTATTTTTAGAAAATTAAACATCAATATTCATGATGTAATATCTGCAGCAGGGTCTAAGTGGAATTTTCAAAAATATTATCCTGGATTAGTTGGTGGTCATTGTATTGGAGTAGATCCATATTATTTGTCTTATAAATCTCAACTTTTAGGGCTTCAACCAAAATTAATACTTACTTCAAGAAAAATAAATGAAAAAATGATTTTAGACATTGTTATAAATTTGAAAAACTTTATCAAAAAATCAAAGATTAAAGCAGAAAAGATTAAAATATTAATAATGGGAGTTACATATAAAGAGGATTGTAATGATTTGAGAAATTCAAAAGTAATTGATTTGATTGAGCTTTTAAAAAAAACAAAATTCAAAATAACTTATAATGATATTTTAGCTGATAAAAAAATATTTAAAAATGAAACTAATCGAAATTTAACAAAATTTAAAAAATTAAATACGAAATTTGATTACGTAATGCTTTGTCAGCCTCACCAATTTTATATTAAAAACAAAAAAAAAATTTTAAGTTTGCAAAATAAAAGTGGAGTTTTTTTTGATTTAAAAAATTCTTTTAAAATAAAAAATAATTTAAATTATAAAACCTTTACATTATAAGATGAAAAAGAATTCTAAGATAAATATTATTGTGTGCGGTGGAAATGGCTTTATTGGTTACAATATTTTAGAAGAACTCATTAAAAATAAAAATTATAATGTTTATGCTACTTTTAATCATAAACATAAAATTATAAAAAGAGTAAAGTGGATAAAAGCAAACTTGTTAAATGATAAAAAGGTAAATGAAATTTTAAAAAATAAAGATATTGTTATACAAGCAGCAGCAATTACCACGGGGTCAAAGGATGTTATAACTAGACCCTATATTCATGTTACAGACAATATAATAATGAACACTCTCTTGCTAAGATCTGCTTATGAAAATAACGTAAAACATTTTATTTTTTTTAGCTGTACCGTTATGTACAATTCTTCAAATAAATTTCATACTGAAAAAAGTAAGAATATTATTAAAGAAAATTCAAATTACTTTGGTGTTGGGAATATGAAAATGTATATTGAAAAACAATGTTTATTTTATTCTAAACTTAAAAAAACTAAATTTACCATATTAAGACATTCAAATATTTATGGGCCATATGACAAGTTTGACGAAAATACATCCCATGTACTACCCAATTTTTTAAACAAAGCACTAAATGAAGATAAAAAATTCTTAATTTGGGGCAATGGAAAATCAATTAGAGATTTTTTATATATAAAAGATCTAGTTGAATGTATTAAGGTTTTATTAAAAAAACAAAAAAGTAATTTTGAAATATTTAATGTGGGTAGCGAAAAACCTATTAGCATTACTGAGCTTGCAAAACAAATTCTTTTAATAACAAAAAAAAATAAAGTAATTAAATACATGAACAATAATTATTCTATAGATAATAAAATAAAAATAAGCACAAAAAAAATTAAACTTCTTAAATGGAAACCAAAACACTCTCTTGAAGAAGGTATTGAAAAAACTATAAATTGGTATAAGAATTATAAACAATGAACAATATGCTTAATGTACAAAAATTTTATAAATAACCTTAAATTGATAAATATCTAATGATTAAATTTAAAAAAATTATAAAAAAAACTCTTATTTTAATTAGTAGAATAATTTATTGGATAATACCTAGTGAGTTTAAACCCTCAAAAAAAGAATATATTATATATGATATTTTTAAAAATGAAGAACAAACTAAATGTTATAATCATTTTAAGAAATATTTTAAAACTAGTATTTTTTTAAAATCAAAAAAACATTTATCAAGAGCATATGGTACTTCTATAAAGGAATATGCTATTGAAAAAGCATTACAAAATGAAAGTAATACAAATATAAATGCATATTTAGAATTTGGTGTCTATAAAGGTAATTCAATCAATTTTTTTTCAAAATATGTTAAAAAAATATACGGTTTTGACTCTTTTGAAGGTTTAAATGAAGATTGGGCAGGATATATTAGACCAAAAAAAGATTTTAATTCTAATAAAAAAATTCCGAAATTAAATAAAAATGTCGTTCTAGTAAATGGTTTAGCGCAAAACACCTTAGATAATTTTTTAAAAGAAAATAATCCAAAAATTAATTTTGTTAATATGGATATGTACACATATGAAACATCTAGATTTATATTAAGCAAAATAAAACCTTATTTAATTGATAATTCTGTAATCTTATTCAACCATTTATATAACTTTCCAGCTTGGGATGTTGGAGAATATAAAGCTTTACAGGAGATATTTAAAAAAGAAGAATATGAATTTAAAGCATTTTCTAAATACGAACAACAAGTTGTGGTACAAATAAAAAAATAATTGAAAATAAATTTTTACATACAAATATTAGATGTTTTTATATTTATGATTAAACAATTCTTAAACTTATCAATCACTTAGATAGATGAAAAAATTAGAATCAAAATTAAATGAGTTGGTTAATTTAGTTAACTCCAAACCCAACAAAGGTATATTTTTTTTTGGAAGAGTTTATGCCCTATCATATCTAACAACGGCAATAGAACCTATTCTCCAAAATAATAAAAACAATAATTCATTAGCTGACTTAATAGATGTTGTTAATAATTCTAAGATAATTTTTGAATCTTTTGTAAACGCTTCAAATTTCACTCAAAAAAATAATTTAGGAAAAAATAAAGAAAATTTAAATTTTTATAAGTCTCATCAAAAACTATGGCAAAAAATTTGGCCAGAGCATTCTGCCAAAGATTATGAAAATCTAGTTGAGTACAGAGGAAAAAGACTTGATTTTAATAAAATTAAAAAAGAATTTTTAAATAAAGATGTGATGGATTTTGGCTGCGGAAATGGATCAATAAGTATAGCTGTTTTAAAAAGAGGAGCCAAAAGTTCTACGGGTATTGATTTTGGAAAGAAAAATATTGAGACTGCTAAGAAATGGGCAAAAGCATATAAATTTCACAACAAAACCAACTTTATGCAGGGAGATATACTGAAATATAAATCTAAAAAAAAATATGATTTTGTTATTTGCTCTGCTGTATTACATCATTTAAAAAATAGAAAAGAATTTAACAAAGGACTCTCAATTATTGCCAAAAGCTGTAAACCAAATGCTTATTTTTATTTTTTTGTGAGAGGCCATGGAGGAGCAAGATATATGATACAGGATGCATGTATAAAATGTTTTAGAAATGTTGATCCTGTTTCAATAAGAAATGTGTTAGAAAATTTAGAATATTCAAGAGAGAAAATCACTCATCTTGTTGATTGGTTTAAAGCAATTTACTTACAAACTAAGCCATATGAATTATTAAACACTTTAAAAAAATTAGGTTTTAAAAATTTTAGAAGATTAAATGGTCCTCATAAAAATGATTTAGATATAAATCAAATTAAAGCTCACAAAGATAGTCAATTTAAATTTGGAACAGGCGAATTGAGATATATTTGCCAAATTAAAACACTTTAAAGAAATTAAATTATTTATAAATACTAACAAAATTATGTCAGTAGGTTGGAAACCCAAATATTCTCTTAAAGAAGGTATTGATAAAACATTGAATTGGTATAAAAAAAACAACTATAATGAAAAATAGATCAGAAATAAAATTAAAAAACTTTTATAGTAGTTATACTAATTCACTGAAAAATTCACTTGATTATGTCGATTTAAAAAAAATATCATCAATAACAAATTTATTAAAAACACAATTTAAAAAAAAGAAAAAAATCTTTGTTTGTGGAAATGGAGGTTCTGCAGCAATAGCAAATCATTATATTTGTGACTATCTAAAATTATTAAGATTTAATACTAATTTTAAACCTAAAATCATTAGTCTTTCAGATAATGTTGAAACTTTAACAGCTATTTCAAATGATCACGATTATTCTGAAATATTTAAATACCAAGCAGAAAGTCTAGCCGACAAAGGTGATATTTTTATCATCATTAGTTCTTCTGGAAACTCAGATAATATTTATAAATTAGCGAAATGGGCAAGAACCAAAAAGTTTAAAATTATTAGTTTCACTGGATTTAATGGTGGTAGACTTAAAAAATTAAGTAATATTAACATAAATATTCAAGAAAATAATTATGGACGTGTCGAAGACGCTCATCACGTATTAATGCATTTAATAATGCACTATATAATATTGACCAGTAAGCATATAAAAAAACTAAGATTGTAATTTTTATTCAAAAGTTTTTGGTTTATGAAAAACATATACATTTCAGGAGCAAGCTCAGGATTAGGAAAGTTTTTATTTAAAAATATCAAAAATATCAAAAATATCAAAAATATCAAAAAATTTTATAGAAATAAAAAAAATAATATAAAAAAAAATTCAATTTTAATTCATGCAGCATTTTTTAAGAAAAAAAATAATGAAAGTAAAAAAAATTTTGAAATTAATAAACAGCAAACTTTAAGTTTATATAAAAAAATAAAAAAATATAATTTTGAAACGATTATCTTAATATCAACTATAGACATATATAAAAGTGACTCTTCAAAAAATTCTTATATTGTTTTAAAAAAAAAATTAGAAACGGAAATAAAGAAAAGAACAAATTTTTATATTTTTAGATGTGCTTTGTTTATAGGTAAGTATATGTCAAAAAAAAATTCTGTTTATAAATTAATTAGAGCTAAATCAAAAACTAAAATACCATTATCAAAAAAATCATCCTGTTATTTAACAAGCTATAAAGATTTATTAACTGCAATAAATAAAATTATAGAACAAAAAAAAATTAAAAATGATATTTACAATCTTGTAACTAAAAAAAAAATCTACTTTAAAAATTCTGAAAATAAAAATATTCTCTTTGGGAATTATCAATTAAATTATAAAAAAATTAATAATACAAAATTTGAAAAAAATTTTCAAATAAAAACACAACGAGTTAGCAAACTTATTAAAGAAATTGAAAAAATTTAAAGATAATCTGATATTGTTTGTTATTCCAATATTATTTGGATTATTAATACTTTATATATATCATTTAAGAGGACCTCATTATATTCAAATTCCTCAAGATTTAGCTTATCAAAATATATTTAATGCCTTAAATATTATTGAAGGGAAAAGTCCAGGTATGCTTTTATATCCCGCAATAACTTTAAATTATCTGTTTGTTTTAATTATAAAAATAACTTCACTTTTTAGTGAAGAAAGTGTAGTTGCATTTTCATTAAATAATATTGAATTTATTTGTCAAATATTTAGCTATATTTCAATTATATTATTATTATCATTAATTTTTTTTCAAAGTTATATTTTAAATAAAAAGACGTTTCCAATAACTCTAATTATTTTTTTTCAGGCATCCTTTTTTTTCGTTCAGCCTATAAATTTATTTTTAAATTTATATATTTCTGCAGAAGTTATTTTATTAATTTTAGGTATAATTTTATTATCCACACTAAAAATATTTGAAAATAATTATAATTTTAAATTTACTATAATAAGCTCTATTTTATGTTCATTGGCTATTTTAACTAAATTAACTGCTTTACCCTTTGTCTTATTGCCATTTTTTTTGATAAAAAATCTAAAATTAAAAATCTATTTTTTAATTTACTTATTATTTTTTTTAGTAATTTTTACTTTTGCAATAATTTTATTATTCAATAATTCTAATTATATTTATGAAACAATAAGAGGGATATTTTATGGTTTAAAAAATATAATAACATCATCATATTTGGAAAGAGAAATTGTATCATCAAACGTAAGTTCATCTATTATTGAACAACAAATCATAATAATCAAAAATTATTATTTAACGTTTTTTATTTTTTTTATTAATTTTTTATCAATTTTTTTTATCAAATTTAAAAAATATAAGTTTCCAAAAAAATTTTATATTTATATTTTATTTATAGTTGTTTACTACTTCTATCTATCTTTACGACCAAAACCTCATTATTTTTTTATAATTCATTTATTTGTTATTTTTTCATTTGTTGAAATGATGTTTTTTTTAGTAAAAACAAATACACGCACGAGCTACGATTATTTTTTTTCTTTAATATTAATTGGCTGTATTTTAGTAAAAGGCTATTTAATTGTTGATGGTAATTTTTTAAAAATAATAAAAAATTCTGTTAATGATGCAAAACAAATTAGGAATATCTATGATTACAAAGATACAAATAAAGCTTTAATAACTGCAGTTCAGGCTTCAGATATAGGATCAGGTTTTTATCATGCCAATGAAAAAAGGGAGCATCTTGAACATATTTCAAAAATTTTACCACTTAATGAATTTAATTTTGATTTTGCAAGACAAGACGAAAATATTTTCTCTCAAAATTTTAATTTTTTTTCGATTTATGATTTAGTTAAAAATTATGAAGATGTTTATTTTTGGACTGGAAACGATAAATTCCAAAATATAGAAAATGATAAAGCATTAATTAATACAAAAATACCAAACCATCTTTACAAAAAAATTTATAAAGGACAGTGGGAGTCTATATCAAAAATAGTTGGGATTAAAACTTTTGAAAAAGAGTTAGATCATAAAATTTGTGAAAATTTATTTTGTTATAAATTATATTTACCAAATAATCTTAAATATAATGGAATTGGGATTAAATACGAAGATACCAAAATAAAAAAAAAATTAGAAGTTTCATATAACGAGGACAAAAATTTAAATAATAAATTTATTGAAGAAACATTAAAAACTAGGAATTTTGATCAATATTATATTGAAGAAACAAACATTAATAATATTCAAATTATTTCAAATTCACAAATAAGTAAAATCTTTATGTACCAAGATATAAAGGAAATCAATTCTGAATTCGAGTATCTGCCAATTTCAATATCTAAAGGAAAATCAAAAGAAAAGCTTAAATACGTAAATCAATATAATTATTCAATAGAAAACAACGAATATATTAAAATAAATTTTAAAGAAAAAATTAAACCAAAAAAAATTATATTAAATGATATTTCAAAAAATTTTAATATGAAATTAGATTTATTCGGTTTTGACAATAATATTGAAGAATATCTTCAATCTGCAGAAAAGATAAATAACGAAATAGTTATTACGACTGATAATAATATAAAAAATTACTCATCATATTTATTTTCTTTTAAAATAGAAAAGATAAACCATATTGAAAAATTAGACTTATTTCTTAAGTTGAAAAATAAATTAAAAAAATTACTTTTAAATCATAATTTTTCATCAGCAAATATAGTATCAATTGATTTTATCTTTTAAAAAACTCCTTAAAAATCATAAAAAGTTCAGCAAAACCATTTCGTATAATTGAAACTTTAGTTTCTCCACCTATTCTTTTTGACTCTGTACCGGGTATTTCTATAATATTTTTATTAGCTTTTGCTGCTCTACACATTAGCTGACTTTGCCAAGCTATAGCTAATTCATCCACACTTAATTCATAAACAATTGATCTTTTAAAAGCTCTATATAATACAAGATAATCTGTAATTTTTTGCTTATATAGAATGTTAAAAGTTTTAGTAAATATCCAATTACCAAAACCTGTTAACAAGTTATCGTCATCACTTTTTGCCCAGTCTAAATATCTGGAGCATATTAAAATGTCTGGGTTATTTGTGTTTATAACATTAACCATTTCCTTGAGTCTCGATGGATCAGAATTACCATCTGGACTAAATGTAATTACAAAATCATCTTTTGTTATTCTAAGCCCTTCTAAATAGGCATTTCCAAGACCTTTATTTTTTTGGTGAACCACGTTAAAATTATTTTCTTTAAGCCACTCAATTGATCCGTCTGTTGAACCTCCATCAACAAAAATAATATTGTCAAAGAGATTTGGATTTATCTTTGGAACTATCTCTTTTAGTCCATCTATTTCATTTAAAACAAGACCCAAAAGAGTAAATTTATAATTTTTAGACAATTTTTTTTTCTAATTTGTAGGTTTCATTGATAATATCTTTTTTATTTTTTCTAAAAAAATAATTATATCTTTTTACACCTTTTTTTATATTATCTATTGATTGATTATGATTTCTAAATAAATCTGCGGTTTTCTTTTTTGACTTATTTTTTAATGATATTGCTAAGTTGTTTGAAATAAAATCTTTAAAATGATCAAAAATTATTGGAATTTCACCATTTTTTATTGCCTCTATATATCTAACTGGACTAGAATATTTCCAATCAGCATTTTTTTTAGGATGTAATGAAAATTTATACTTATAAGTTGAATTGATATCTATAAATTTATTTCTTTTTTTTTTTTTTTTTTTAATTAAAATTTT
>Ga0209709_10000354_pt1 | contig 43331 bp, 53 predicted proteins | sample ArcticOcean_MG_C_2_FD_187435 | JGI IMG/M metagenome (GOLD analysis project Ga0209709, IMG submission 187435) | Marine microbial communities from western Arctic Ocean - ArcticOcean_MG_CB4_136 (SPAdes) (version 2) | ecosystem: Environmental > Aquatic > Marine > Oceanic | place: Arctic Ocean... | reverse complement strand
TGGGGGAGGCGGCGGAGGCGGCGGCGGCGGCGGCGGCGGCGGCGGCGGCGGCGGCGGCGGAGAAGGCGGCGGCGGAGAAGGCGGCAGCGGCAGCGGCAGCGGCGGCGGAAGCCGAGGCGGTGGAGGTCGCACGCATAAAGGCACAGCAGGAGTTGGAGGCGGCGGGTGTTGCCTTGGAGGCGGCGGCGAATGTGATGGCGGCGGCGGAGGGAGCGGATTTGGGGGAGGCGGCGAGGAAGGCGAGGCACTTTGCGCGTCGGGCGATGGTGGCGGCGGGAAAGGATGTCAAACGGATACCGCTGCCCACACCAAAACCACTAGAATCTAGAAACACCACGTCGTCATCTGGGGTCGCAGTACTCACCTCGCATGCGGCGGAGCGGCTGCACGCGGCGCGGGAGCTGCTTGGGAAGGCGGGCGGAAAAAGAAAATCAAAAAAAGCAAAAAAATCAAAAAGAAGAAGACGAGGCAAAAAACAAATAAAAAAAACTAAAAAATATAAAAAAAGAAGTACCAAAAAAAGAAGTAACAAAAAAAGAAGTAATAAAAAATAAATTTATTTATATTAACTATAAATATAAATAAATGTATATGCGTAATATAATTTTAGACAATCCAAATACATGATTTATCTAAAACAAAAATTTTTCTTTTAAAATCATTAATCATAAATAACATTTTTCATAATTATTTTATTTATTCAATTGGTCTAAAATAACTATTGTCAATTTGAATAAAACAATTTGTTGGTAATTCCTCAAATGATAATTGAATACTTCTTAATTGATGATTCTCTAATGATACTTCATTATTACTATCTTGTGTGGTTAATAAATGATTTCCAAATTTAGTAATAAATTCTGATAAACGAGTTGTATAATCTTGATTATCCGCTTCACTTGGTTCTTCTGATAATTTTAGCCATTTTTTACCGTAAACTGGATTATCTGAATTATTATATAATTCAGAATATTCTTTTTTGGATTGATCTAATGTTTTCTCGCAAGTCATATTTATTAAAAAATTATAACTGATAGATGCTATTAATGTTCCTGCTAATATATACCAAAATAATTTACCTATTAATTCTTTTATTTTTACTAATGCAAATAATTCAATTACTTTTGGATTTCCATATAATTGTTCTTCGTTGTTTGTATTATCACCTATTGATTTTATAAAACTTTCATTACTTAATTGTTTTATAAACTGTTTAAATTCATATTCATTTGTATCTATTTCATTTATAAACCTTGAATAATTTTTTTCTATATTTTCTAATGCTTTTTTTAATGTTGTATTTTTCTCCTCCGAAGACAGTTTTAATACCTGTTGTAAAGTGGTTGTTGAACCTAAAGCATTTACAATTATATATCCAATTGTATTTGAGAATGGATTAATCCATCCAGGAAACAATTCTAATAGAAAATATAATAGTCCAAATATTATTATCCATGGCAATAATGTTAATGTAAATACAGTTCCCCATTTTATTGTATTTTCATTACAAATACTTTTTGATATACCCACATTAATAAAATATGTTCCGCTTATCAAAAATATTACATATATAAGTGTATAAATTTGATTTGATGAATTACTTGATACTTGCGATAAAGTATTTGAACTAAATGTAGTATAAATCATTATAAAACCATACATTAAACTCATTGTAATAAAAAAAATAACTGATGTAGTTGCGCTTGGTAGTTTTTTAAATTCTTTATTTAATTCTTTATTTGCTAATTTTGTTACAGAATACATTACTAATTATATCTATATGTATAAATTATTTTTATAAAATAACTATAATTATTAATATTAAATGGATTTTAAAAACATAAATAATTATTTAAATTTAAATAATTCATATATAAATAATGAAAACATTGACAAACCCAAACTTATTGAACCGGGCGTAAAATATTTTTTTAAAGGTGTTTTAAAAGAATGTCATAACTATAAACAAAAAAATTATAATTTAATGTATAATATATCATTAGTCGTTTTATTTTTCTCAATTTTAGGGATAATATTATTTTACAGATATAAAGGAAATAAAACACCCCAAGAAAACTATGAAAAAACTATTCAAGATAAAGAATATATTATGTCTAAATTAGTTTATTATAATCGTGTTAATTTAGAAAATAAACAGAAATTTCAAAATAATATGATAACAAATTTACCAGATTTTAGTAATCATCCAGAAGCGTCTTTATTGGACAGAAAAATATATTTTTAATTTATAATATGGAAGATTCATTTCAAAAAAATCTCGTCCAAGAAACCGATTATTCTAAATATTTAGAACAATTAAAAACTTATTATAATCTTAAAAACGGGTATACTTCACGGAAGCAAACATTTATTAATAAACTTATCAATTCTAATGATTCTATTGAATCAAAAAAGAAATTGTATTCAAAAAACAAGTTTAAATGTATTAATTGTGGAAAGAATGGTGGCACTATTTTTTTTGAAAATAATAAAATATTACGTGCTACATGTGGTAATACTAGTAGCCCATGCAATCTTAATTTAGAAATTATTAAAATGAATTCTGTATTAATTGATGATGAAGTTAAGAAAACAAATATTTCATTAATCAATAAAAAAAAACAAATAATATTAACCAAACTAAATTTTTTATTTAATTATATTGAAGAAGAGAAAGCTATTGAATTATTTGAAAATCTTAAAACTGATGTAGGCAGTATTCAAGAATTATATAATAATTTATTCTCGCTATATAACTCTGTTACTAATAATCCAGAAATCGAAGAATTACTTAATCAAAAACTTGTAGAACAAAATACATTAATAAATGATTTTAAACATTTTATGAAACTATATAAAGAAACTGAAGAAACAACATATTTAAAAGATGCTCTATTTTTGTATACTAGTAAATTAAAAAAATTAGATGAGCATATAACTACATTAAAATATAAACATAATAGAATTGAATCAGATGAAGAAAATAACTATCTAATACAATGTAAATACAATCTTAAAAATTTAGAACTTATTAAAAAACCACAATAATTTTTTTATAACAATATATTAAATGGTAAATAATTTACTTAAATTAATTAATATTAAAGTTTTTTTAATCAGTTTATTAGTAGGACTTGTTTTTATGTATTTTGATAATGAGAAAAAAAAAATATCTGTTTACCCTACTCCGTCCAACATTGATTATTTACAATATAAAGATAAAGCTGATAACTGTTTTGAATATACTATGGAAAAAATTAAATGTCCATCTGAAAAATCTAAAATTAATCATATTCCTGTACAATAAATATATTATATTATATATAATGATAGGAAAAGGACTTAGTACTGCCATTAAAAATATATTATATACCGAGCGTGGACGATTTATTTTAGCAATTATTTTAGGTTTAGGATTAGCAACATTATTTAGAAAATTTTGTACCGGAAAAAAATGTTACAATTTTATTGGACCTGAACAAAATGCTATAAGAGACCAAATTTTTTCTTTTGATTCTAATAATAACGAATGTTTTATAATGAGAGAAACGGCTACTAAATGTAATAATAAATCAAAAACAATACAATTTGCGTAATTTAGTCTATAAATATTTACTATAATATAATAAATATTTATTATGGAAACTTCTTCAGGAACAACTTCTATTTCTCAACTACCAGGTAATATTATTCCTAATTCAATTGATATGCCTTTACAAAATCATTCTAATACTAATAATGTTGTTTTAACTAAAAATGAAGTTGTTGCTGAAACTACTGCTCAAATGGCCAACCCCATGATGCAACAAATTTCTACAAAACAACCTGAACAAAACCAACAAGATAATCAAAATAATTATAACGAAATGATAAGCCAATTACAAAAAGCTACTATGGCCGGTGCCACGGGATTACCTAGTAGAGATATTCCTATTAATCCAACTGCCCTAAATAATGATACACAAATCAAACCTAATTTTATACCTGAACCTCAAAATATTGATTATATTTCTAATTCTCAAACCCAAGAAGACATTATTTCCCAAAATACAAAAAAACAAAATTCTTTGGATAGTTTAGATGCATTTTATAATGAGTTTCAATTACCTCTACTAGTTTCTGTTTTATATTTCCTATTTCAATTACCTATTTTTAGAAAAACTCTAAAAAAAACATTACCTGTTTTATTTAGTAATGATGCTAATCCTAACTTATATGGTTATCTTTTTAATAGTATATTATTTGCAACCATTTTTTATATATTAATTAAACTCGTTAATCAATTAACATTAAGCATATCTTAAAATCTTTTTACATATTTAGAAATATCCAAATATGTAAAATAACAATTTATAGACTATTTTATTTTATTTTATTTTATTTTATTTTATTTTATTTTATTTTATTTTATTATTACCTTTTAACAATAAATAAAAGCAATTGTTTTATTACAAAATAACAATTCTTATATTTTTTAATTGAAGAACTATTATAATTTTACATATTACATTTATTATTTCCAAATATGAATTTTATAATGTCCCAGTTTTTATTGTGGTCATGTCTTTGTCTTATATAATATTTATATAAACCTATTAATAAAATTATAAAGGTAATTAAATACACGAAAGGTAAAAATTTAAATATATGAGGTACATCTAATTCACTGTAAGAACCATATAATGCTTTTAATATAATTTGAATAATTACTAATATTACAGATAGTAGTAAAAACACAGCCAGATATTTACCCTCTGCCTTTGTTGACATAACAAATATTATATATATAGCCAAACTATACAATAATGAATTATATAAATATTTTAACCTAGAGTACTCTACATTATTTTCTTTATTTCCTATATTTTCTTTATTTCCTATATTTTCTTTATTTCCTATATTTTCATTATTTTCTACCACGATAGAATCTATCGTATACCAGTTCAAAATAAATGTAAATATGTAAATAGATAAAAAAATCATTACATGTTTAAACCATACAGAATCATTAATGTATCTTCGCAATCCACAATTTAAAATTTCACTACACGACCCACTAATTAAAACAAAATATAAAAAAAATAATCCTAAAGAAACTGTGTTTAGCAAATTTATCATTTAAAATGTATTTATATAATTATTTTTTAATTTTAATAATAATTATGTCGTTTCATAATTAAATATTTCACTCCTACACAACAATCTGAATATTTTATTTATTAAATAACTATTTTATTTATTAAATAACTATTTTATTTATTATTATATTTTTATTATTAGCCAATTTACCAACTAAATAGTCATTTTTATAATCATTTATATATTTTATTGAATTTATTCCACTTGAAACCAATAATTTCATACAATTATAACAAGGATAATGTGTTATATATGCAGTGCATCCATCTGAACTAACACCTCTTTTTGCACAATCGGTTATTGTATTTTGTTCCGCGTGTATGGTTGCTATATTGTGATTATCTCTCATTATTGTCTTATGTTCACACCCTGATATATATCCATTATATCCCTGTGCTATAATTCTATTTTCTTTCACTAAAATACAACCAACCTGTAATCTCTCGCAGGATGAACGCGTAGATGTTAAATTAACTATGTCTTTAAAATATTCTTCCCACGTTGGTATAATATTTGTAGTCATTATTTAATTTTATATTTTTATTTTTATTTTTATTAATAATATAAATATTTTTGGGATCAAAAAATATTACCCAAAATAATTGATATTATTAATAAAAATAAAAATAAAAAAAATAATAAAAATCCTTAAATTTATAACCAGAATATATTAAAAATAGTCCAAATAATAATATGGCAAAAATTCAAATTATCCAATATGGAGATTTCTCCGCAAATAGGGGAAAATAGAATGTTATCATAATTGTATTTAAACTGTTGGTATATAATCCCACTCTAAATCCTGGCATATTAATTTCCATATAGCATCTTGTTCCACTCTTTTTTCCCGGTCTTTTAACATCGGAAAATACGGCAAAAACTTAGTCTCTCCTAATAATTCACACAATTTATAAAGTGTATAATAATAATTCAAAAAATTTACTCTATCTTTTGGACAATATTTTGAATATGGTTTTTGAATCTCCATAAATAAATTACATAATGTTTCTTCTAACTCTTGAGACATTACCGGTGGTTTTATCCCTAATTTATCTTTTATAAATGGTATATGTTCGTAATATTTATTATATCCCAAATTTTTTAATATTTCTTTCGTTTTCTTATTGCTTAAATCTTTTATTTCTAATCTCTCTTTTTTTATTTGATTTTTTATATTTTCAAATACCTCGATTGGTATATGTGTGCTTTCTTTTGCTTGAAATTGTGCTAATATCTCTCTTAAATGATTTATTCTTTTATATGCGTAAAAACATACTTCTTTTGGTGGTTCTTTATACGATGGTTTCTCATTTTCAATTAAATACTTCGTTGAACGTGAACAATTATTACATATACATATACCATCTGTTTCTACATATACCATCTCTCCTTTATAACAGAACTTACATATATCTGATTCATAACAATAATTATCATAATTTATAAATGAATTATTTATATTATAAAAATATTTATCAACCGTATTAAATTTATCATCGCATACTTGAGTATTTTCTTCTTGTTCATCTATATAAAAAAATTGATTTATTTTACTATTGTTTACACCCATTTTTGAATCTATATTACTTGTTATACTCTTCTTTTCTTCAAAATAATCAAAAATATATTTAGAATTATTTAAAAAATAATCCTTTCTCTCTTTCTCTAATTTATATAAACTATTTTTTAATTCTTTTTTTCTATTTTGCGCAGTTTCAATTTTATCTAATTTTTTTCTATTTTTTAAATTATTTAGGAATTTTTCTATTCTTTCAATTTCAGCATTATATTTAGGAATTAATACTTCCTCATTATTTTTGAATTCTTCTATCATTTCACTATGTTTCTTATCTAATGTTACATTTTTTCCTGATATTTTATTCATTTATACTATATTTATGTATTGTAATTTAAATTTATATATATTTAATGATAAAAACTTTAATTAGTTATAATTAAATTAAATATTTCAAATTTTTTTTCTTTTGTCATATTATAAAAAAATGGCTGGAGGTCTAATGCAATTAGTTGCCTACGGGGCTCAAGATGTTTATCTTACTGGTAATCCCCAGATAACTTTCTGGAAAGTTACATACCGTCGTCACACCAACTTTGCGATGGAATCTATTGAACAAACTTTCAACGGTCAGGCTGATTTCGGTCGCCGCGTTACTTGCACCATCTCCCGCAATGGTGACTTAGCTTATCGCACATACCTACAGATCACCCTTCCTGAAATTGGTCAGTCACTCGACACCGGCGACGTGTACGCCAGATGGTTAGACTTCCCCGGAGAACAGCTCATCTCCCAGGTTGAAGTTGAAATTGGTGGTCAGCGCATTGACCGTCAATACGGTGACTGGATGCACATCTGGAATCAGCTCACCCTCTCCAAAGAACAGGAGCGTGGTTACCACAAAATGGTTGGTAACACTACCCAGCTTACATACGTCTGTGACCCCCGGTTCGCGGAGGTCGATGGTCCTTGCTCTGCCGATAGTGTCCGCCAGGTATGCGCTCCCCGTAATGCTCTACCAGAAACCACTCTATACGTTCCCCTTCAGTTCTGGTACTGCCGCAATCCTGGCCTTGCCTTACCCTTAATCGCGCTCCAGTACCACGAAGTCAAAATTAACCTTGACATTCGCAATATTGAAGAATGCTTATGGGCTGTCAGCAAAATCGACGGCCAGGGCAGCAAAATCTCCGATGCCTACAAACAGTCGCTCGCCGCGGCCTCGCTTTTCGTCGACTACATTTTCTTAGATACCGACGAACGCAGACGCATGGCACAGAATCCCCACGAATACCTCATTGAACAGCTCCAGTTCACTGGTGATGAATCGGTTGGTTCCTCGTCTAATAAAATCAAACTCAATTTAAATCACCCCTGCAAAGAATTAGTCTGGGTTGTCCAGCCCGATGCCAATGTTGACTACTGTGCCTCACTAACAAGCAACACCCAGCTTAACAATTTACTTGGTGCGCAGCCTTTCAATTACACCGATGCCTTCGATGCCCTACCCAACGCGGTTCACGCCTTCGGCGGAGCCTCTGCCACATCTGGTGCTCATGGCTTCGTCACTGCGTCTGGATACTTTGAAGACCCGTTCGCCAATGATGGTGCTGAAATGAGTACTAATGCGCTGACCACCGATGGTGACTCGGGTGTCTCTGATGCCGGCACATTCGTTCTCGCTGAAACCGCACTCGACATGCACTGCTGGGGCGAGAATCCAGTTGTAGTTGCCAAATTACAGCTTAATGGCCAGGACCGCTTCTCCGAGCGTGAAGGTACATACTTCGACCTTGTCCAGCCCTTCCAGCACCACACCCGTGCCCCTGACACCGGTATCAATGTCTACTCGTTCGCCCTTCGCCCAGAAGAGCACCAGCCATCGGGCACATGTAATTTCTCGCGTATTGACAATGCGACCCTACAGCTCGTCCTCTCGAACGCGACTGTCCAGGGTGTCAACACTGCTAAAGTCCGTGTCTACGCCGTCAATTACAATGTCCTCCGTATCATGAGTGGTATGGGAGGCCTTGCGTATAGTAATTAAGCACCTTATTTGCTATCCTTTTTTTTGCAAATAATAATTATAATTTTTATTTATAAATTTAATATAAATATAAATTGATAATGTTTTTAAAAAAAAATAAGTATTAATAATGTATAAATTAAATGAAATACAAAATATTATTTTTGATAAATATAAAAACGGAGAAAATGTTTTTATAACCGGTCCAGCGGGTTCAGGTAAATCATTTTTGATAAAAACTATAGTAAATTATAGTGAAGAAAATAATAAAAAAATTCAAGTATGCGCGTTAACAGGATGTGCTAGTATCTTATTAAATTGCAAAGCCACTACATTACATAGATTTGCTGGTATTGGATTGGCTAATAAAAATATTGAAGATGTATTAAATGATGTTTTTAACAAAAAATATAAATTAAAAAATTGGTATCATCTTAAATGTTTAATTATAGATGAAGTTAGTATGATGTCCTTAAAAATTTTACTAATATTAGATAAAATCGGAAGAAAATTATATAATAAACCAGATATTCCATTTGGTGGATTACAATTAATATTTTCAGGAGATTTTTATCAATTACCCCCTATTAAATCAAATGATAGTGAAAAAGAGGCATCCATGTTTTGTTTTGAACATGCATTATGGTATGAAATATTTTCCCAAGACAATCAAATTGTTTTAAAATCAATTTTTAGACAAGATGAAAAAGAATTTTTAAAAGTATTAAAGTATGTTAGACGTGGCAGGATTACACATACTACAAAAGAAACATTAGAAAAACGACTATTTACAATTGAAGAATTAAATAAATTAAGACAGGAAAATGTTATAACAATTATTTCACCTTATAAAAAAGATACAGATAATATTAATACATTAGAATATAAAAAACTTAGTGATGATGTAGAAAAAAGACTATATACTATTAAATATTTAAAAGGTTCAAGAAAATCTGAATTAACCGTAGAAAGTGAAATGCATAATTTAGTAATTAACAGTAATTCATCATTAAAAAATGATTACGAATTTTTAGCAAATAACATAATGGCATATAAAACTTTAGAATTAAAAATTGGAACACACGTTATGTGTATAGCTAACATATCTTTAGATAGTGATATTCAAATTGCTAACGGTAGCCAAGGTATAGTTGTAGGTTTTAATAATAATTTACCCCTTGTTAAATTTAATAATATAATTGAACCTATTTTAATAAATTATTATAATTGGAATTCAGAAGTAAACAAAAACGTAGCAGTATCACAAATACCATTAATTTATGCATGGGCAATTACAATTCATAAATCCCAGGGTTTATCATTAGATGCCGCGATAATGGATATTGGTGTAAATATATTTGAATATGGACAAACATATGTTGCATTGTCCAGAGTCAGAAGTTTAAGCGGACTATATTTATCAAGCTTTGATTATACTAAAATATGCGCTAATCCAAAAGTAAAAAAATTTTACAATGATGATAAATAGAATAAATTATAATGTAAAATTAATTTAAAAATTTAATAATAAATAATGTAATGTCTATAATTGAAGTTATACCCAATTATGAAGCTAAAATAAATGAATTAAACACGGGAAAAATTGATTTAAATATTAGAGATTTGCAAAATAAATTTCCAAATGGTTGTATTTGTTGCGGGACAACATTTTATCCAAAAAAATATTATAGTATGATTTCCAGTCATTTTAATACGGCAAAACATAAGAAAAAATGTCTTTATCCAGCCAATAAATTATATAAAGAAGAATTTGGTTGTTCAAATAATTTAAATGAAGCGTTTGATAATAAATGTAAAGAGATGAGAGAAATAAAAAAATTGAATTATGAATATAAAGATGAATTAGATAAGATGAGAAAAAAATATGAAATTTTAGAGAAATTAAATATAGAATTACAAAATAAGATAATAAAGTACCCGTCAAAAGTTATTTGTGAAGATTTAATTGATTTTAGCGAATAAATAACCGGCTTGGATTATTTATAAGATATTTTTTTTTAATAATCATGTATATTCCTGATAATTAAAAAATAAAATAAAAATTGAATAATATATTAAAACTACAATTTAAATATATTATAGATGTCATTTTATGCCGTTGCTAATGGTCGTAGTATTGGTGTGTTTTTAAATTGGAATGAATGCAGTGAATCGGTATCAGGATTTAATGGTGCTCTGTATAAAAAATTTGAAACCAAAGAAGAAGCGGAAACTTTCATTTCATCAATTAATAATAGTAAAATAAAACCTGATAATGATATTGATAATGATAATGATAATGATATTGATTATTTTGTATATACTGATGGAGCTTGTTCAAATAATGGCAAACCAAATAGTTTAGCCGGTATTGGTATATTTTTTGGAATAGACGATTACCGTAATGTATCTGAAAAAATAGAAGGAAAACAAACTAATAATTGCGCTGAATTAATTGCTATTATAAAAACTTATAATATTATTGAAAAAGACATTATAAAAAATAAAAAAATAACTATTGTTTCTGATTCTAAATATGCAATAAGTTGTGCAACATATTATGGGGAAAAATGTCATAACACTAATTATATGAATAAAAACAATATACAAATTCCTAATAAAAAATTAGTAAAAGAAATTTATGAATTATACAAAGATATTAAAAATGTTGATTTTATTCATATTTTAGCACACACAAATAATAATGATATTCATTCAATTGGTAACTGTCACGCGGATAAATTAGCCAATTTAGCAATTGGATTAGAAACCTGTCCTTACAATAAAATATATCAAATTAATGATGCTATTGAAGATATCAATTATACAGATGCAGATATTAAAGAAATTAAAAATGATATTAAAGAAATTAAAAATAATATTAAAGAAATAACCGAAATTCTATTGTGTCAAATTAAATCTTCAGATTGAAGATTATATATTATATATTAAATAAAATTAATATTATATATTAAATAAAATTAATATTATTATATTGTATAAATGCAAATATCTTTAGTAAAAAATAGTTTCTATTTTACTTATATTTTTTTAATTACCACTGGAACAATATGCTTTATTGAAGCTTTAAGAAATCCCGATCATAAAATTAGACATATCATGAACTTAGAAACATGTATATCTGTTGTCGCTGGTTATTTTTATGGAATTTTTGTAGAAAAAATAAATAAAGCCGAAAACGAAAATAAGGACGGAGAATTACCACTGGAAGAGATTAATGAAAATAGATATACTGATTGGGGTATTAGCACTCCGCTTATGTTATTGGTATTATGTTTGGTTTTAGGATTAGAAAATAAACACGTGGTTAATTTTGGAACATTCATATTAATATTATTATTCAATTTCTTAATGTTGGCTTCCGGATATATTGGAGAAACCGGAGTTTTACCTAAAACATCCGCAAATATGTTAGGGTTTGTATTCTTTACATTAATGTTCGGTACTATATGGAATACATATATGAAAAATAAAAAAACATTAAATTCTATGGTAATTTATTTCTTATTTGTTATTTTATGGGCTTTCTATGGTATATTCTATCAAGCAGATACTCTTACTAAAATTTTCGGTTATAATGTCTTAGATTTATTATCAAAAGCATTCATAGGTATTTTCTTCTGGCTTTATTTAACTAAATCTATTAAATTCTAAATAATTATATTAAACTTTTTAAAATATAATTATCTTAATGTTAATAATATTACTAATCCTAGTAATCCAACTAATACTGGAAGAGGTTCAAACATGGGTAACATATTTCCTGCATTATTTATATTATTTGCAAAACTGGTACCACCCGGAAGGCCAAGTGATGCTAGTGCTTTTGCTGATGATGGTCTTCTTGATGATGCTGCTCCTGTTCTTGGTGCCAGAAGGCTAAGTGATGTCAGTGCTTCTCTTGATGATGGTATCTTTGATGATGCTTCTGTTACTGGTGCCAGAAGGCTAAGTGATGTCAATGTTTCTGTTGATGGTGGTATTTTTGATGATTCTGCTGTTGTTGGTGCAAGAAGACTAAGTGATGTCAGTGCTTCTGCTGTTGTTGGTGCAAGAAGACTAAGTGATGTCAGTGCTTCTCTTGATGATGGTATTCTTGATGATGGTGCTCCTGTTGTTGGTGCCAGAAGGCTAAGTGGTGTCAGTGCTTCTGTTGATGGTGGTATTTTTGATGATTCTGCTGTTGTTGGTCCAAGAAGACTAAGTGATGTCAGTGCTTCTGTTGATGATGGTATTCTTGATGATGGTGCTCCTGTTGTTGGTGCCAGAAGGCTAAGTGGTGTCAGTGCTTCTGTTGATGATTGTATTCTTGATGATGGTGCTCCTGTTGTTGGTGCCATAAGGCTAAATGGTGTCAGTCCTTCTGTTGACGGTGGTATTTTTTCAAAGTAAGTTTTATTATGTGGAATTTCAATTTCTTCGCTGACTCCACCTTTTTTATTTCTTTTTGATGTTTTAATTGTTTTAATTGTTTTATTTTTTCTTTTTCTTTTTATATGGTTGTTATTTTTTGTATATACCATAATTAATATAAATATATATAATATATAATGAAGTTAATAAAATTGCTGAAAAAATTACAAAAAAATATAGATAATTTAATTAACGTAAAATTTAATAAGATTACTATATTAGTATTTCTTATGTTCTTTTTTTCATTTATTTATATGTTATTAGATGATTCTCATTTTTCAGGTGTTAATATATTTAAAGAAATAGTAAAAGAAGAAGTTATTAAAGATAAAGCAAAAAAAGAAATACATGAAAATTTTATGGGAGCTAATTATTTAAATAAAGAAAAAACAATGGATAACATTGCTAAAGAAACAGAAGAAGCTGTCAATAAAGAAGAATTAAATCCTGAAAAAGTAGACCCTTCTTTAATAAATAGATATTTTAATAGATTATATTTTGCAATTGTCACGGGTTGTCTACTTGGCTATGGTGACATATATCCAGTAAGTAACTTATCCAAATTTATTTGCGGCGCCCAAGGATTATTTACAGTTGCACTTATTATTTATTAAATAAATAATATTATTTACAGTTGCACTTATTATTTATTTAATAAATAATATTAATTAGTAATATGTATAAATGTTTTATATGTATAGAGTCTTTAGACAATAGTAATTTTCTACCAATAAAGGATGAATATTTTCATGAAAATATGAGTATATTTAAAAATACTTTTATAATGTAATTCGTGTATTGGTGCATATTTAAAAAAACATGTAAGAATTGATAAACATTTAAGAAATAGAGAAATAGGCTTAAAGTAAATAATAATTTCGGATATGAAGTTAAAATATTTAATTTACATATATACAATGGATATATCACTAAATAATTTATTAATTGTTAAAGACGATTCTAAACGGGTTAGGAAATCTAATGCTGTTAAATTACCATCCGAAATAACAGAATCAATGATACCAAAATATGTTGTATATTATAAAGAATGTTATAATCGTGAAAAAATGTTATTTAGAGAATTTTTTAAGATTGAAAAACATGCCAAAATTACAACTAATAAAGTATATACTTCTAGTAAATCTAATAAAATTAATATTTTAGATAAATTAGAACAAATTAAAATAATATTGGAAAATATTGAAAATAATTTTAACGAAGAAACAAAACACGAAGAAGAAGTTAAAAAAATTACATTACCAAAATATGTTTCTTTAAAAAAACATGAAAAAGATAGTGAAAGATATTATTTAATTTATGATAAAAAATTAGGAGAAAATAGACAAACTTATAAAGAACTTTGCGATAACAAATTAACAATCTCTCAAAATTTATTTGAATTTTTAAAAAAAATCAACGAAAAATATGATATAAATTAAAATGTTAACTATTTTTCTACTTATCCAAGGACTTATTGGAGCGTTTATTGCTGTTAACAATAATAATCCTGTTCCGCCCGCTAATTCAGGTAAATACATTTAATAATTTATATACGTAATTAATTATCATAATAAATATATTTTTATATTTAAAAATATATTTATCTTTTTTGTGTTTTTTTCTTTTTTGTGTTTTTTTCTTTTTTATTATAAGTTTTTCTTTTTTTTATTTTTTTTCTTTTTTTAGCTTGTGCATTTATATTTTTTACTCTTACCAAATTTAATGATGAATCTAGTTTATATAAATGTTTTGTTTTATCGGGGTGTACTACTATATATATTCTATTCCCTATCTCTAAATTAAATATTTTTATTATTATTTTTGCATCTTCACCTAGTATTTTATTATCTTGTATATAGTTATCTTGATTTATTAGACTATCCTGAGAAATAATATATGTTTCATGTATTAATTTTAAAGATTTTCCTAATGGACTAGATGGCCGAGTATACTTATATATAGGCGGGGTTAAAGGTCTTTCATGTGCCAATAAATCTAAATCATTCATCTTATTAGAATATATATATATATATATATAAATGTAATTTAAAAAAAATTTAATAAAAAAAAAATTGATTAATAAAAACAAGCACTATATTTGCTATATTATCAAAAATGACCAATATTAATATCAAAATACAAGAAGTAGTTGCTATTATGGATCGCTCTGGTTCTATGGCAGGAAAGATTGCTGATTCTGTTGGTGGATTTAATTCTACTCTAGAAATTTTACGCGAACAAAGAGAAGATAATACACTAATTAATGTTTCTGTTAAAATCTTTGATAATCAAGAGGAAATGATTATTCGTTCTCTTCCTCTTGATAATGTAATCCCACTGAAAGAAAATCAAATTGTTCCTCGCGGTCAAACTGCGCTTCTTGATGCCATCGGAAATACTCTAACATATTTTATGGAAAAAAAGCTAATGAACCCCGGCGCATATGATTTTTGCACTATTTACGTTGTTACTGATGGACTTGAAAATTGTAGCCAAACATTTACACAAAAACGCATTAAGGAAATGATTAAGGTAGCCGAAGACACATATAATATTAAGGTAATTTATCTTGCTGCCAATCAGGACGCTATTCTAGAAGCCGGAAATCTTGGAATTAATCCAGGACAGGCTATTAATTATTCTGAATCACACGAAGAGACGCAAGCAGTTTATCGAAGCGCGGCTGCAATGGTTCATCGTCATAGCAGTGGAGTTCCTGTCGAATTTCTAACAGCAGAGCGCCAGGCATCGCAGTGTAACACCTCTTCTCCCTCGACACCACCACCACCACCACCACCACCCACACCAACACGTTCTGCTACTCTATTTACCATTGGTGCTGCGCCTCCTCCCATAACTCGTCAAAGGCCCTATGTTGGTTTGCGCCCCGACCTATCCCGTAATTAAATAGAATTATAAGCTAAATAACTAGCAAATGATAACCATGCTAATAATGGAATTAATAAATAAGATGATTTTTTTTTGAATTTATGTAAAATTAAATAAATTGTTATTCCAATTGTTGCTAAGATATTAAAAAAAGCAAGTGTTCTATTATTTGCATAAAAAATTGACCATGTAGCAATAAGTATTGTTAAAATTAAGTAATAATTTGTTAATCCTGGTCTCAAAGTCCATGAATATCCTATTAATATTAATAATATAGGCCAAACTAGACCAAATACCCAAGATGGCGGTCTAAATGGAATATCTTTTCCTGCTTCTTTTCCTATTGGATAAAATACTCCTACTAAATATACACTGAACATAGGTAATAATAAATATAAATAATTCATTATATATATTTATTGTTATTTAAAAAAATCATATATTACTTTACTTATAACTTTTTTTCCTTTTTCAGAAAAATGTGTTTCATCTCCCTCCGTTCCAATATTACTAATTAAAATAGATTGATCTTTTGAAATTTCATCGGTCATATCAAAATATTCAATATTTTCAATTTTGCATACATTTTTTAAAATATTTTGTGTATATTTGGTTTTATCATTATATATAACTTGTATTCATATATAGATTCTACTGAAAATATTATTACTAAAATAATATAAAAAATTATCTTTAGATAATATATATATGCAAATCTTTGTGAAAACATTGACTGGAAAAACCGTTACTCTAGATGTAGAGCCTAGCGACACGGTTGAGAATATTAAAGCTAAGATTCAAGATAAAGAAGGGATTCCACCCGATCAACAGCGATTAATATTTGCAGGGAAGCAACTTGAAGATGGAAGAACATTAGCAGATTACAACGTACAAAAGGAAAGTACACTTCATTTGGTATTGCGGTTAAGGGGTGGAAATGTTTGAACCATTACATTAGATTAATATAATATGAATCTATTAATTTAAAGTTTTTTTACCCAATGGAGAGATTATAATAAATTCCGATACAAAATTAGATACACGGAAAAAATTGATTTAATTTATTTATAAATTAAAACGGCCATATAAATGCGATGCATATAAAATTTCATTCGAATTCTACAAAACCATTCAATAAACTTTCAAATTTTGCTAATATAAATGAGGGTATAGAGTTAGATGGATTAATATATCCCTCGAGTGAACACATGTTCCAATCGCAAAAATTTATAATTGAAGACAGATTGCGTTTTAGTGTTGGGGGTGATTTAGGTAATTGGACCGGATTTAGCTTAGTAAGCATAAAAACATCTGATTATTGGAAAAAAAAGGACAATATTGGTATAATAGCTAAAATGGCAACTAGTAAAAAAATGATAAAAAAATTGGGATTAACTAATTTAGAAGATTTTCAATCAAATGATAAAATATGGAAAACAATTTTGACAAAAAAATATAATATAACCGAATTTAAAGAAGTTTTGGAAAAAACTGGAGATTTATACCTTTTAGAATTTGATAGAAATGCTATACGTCGTCCTTCATATTGGGGTGGAAATTTTCTAGACGATGTATTGTATGGCGAAAATAGAATGGGTAATTATATAATGGAAATAAGAAAATCACTTTAATATTTCGTAGCGTTTAATATATAGATTTTACATTAAATCTTCGACCCAATTCAATTATTAAATCTATTATTTCCACGTTTGGATGAATTAATCTATGTGGATCTAATAAAATTTATAATTTATTATCATACTACATTAGTAATCTATTATATTATTTAATAATATATAAATTGTTTAAAAACTCAAAATTTTTGTACAACAAATGGGAAAATATAGATTTTAATACAAATGATATAATTATTATGATAGGATGTTTATTTAGTGTGAACGATTTTAAATATTTTTAAAATAAAAATTTATATATAATTTTTTATTGCACCGAACCCAGCGCGACTCCTTAATGTATCACGTAATATTGTCATGAGATATATTTATATTCAAAACATTTATTTATATTACAAATAATTTTAGTCGGCCTTTTAAATCTTCAAATGTCTAAATAAAATATTTTAATGTATATCTAGATACATAGTAATAGTAATTTCTAGGCATAAATATGCTTTTATATTTATTATTTTGTTAAGTTATTCCTTGTTCTATTCTAATTGCTGATAATTTTTCAGATTCAAAATTTAAATTATCAGGAACCCCATATTTTAATATATATATTCTATATTCATCTTTAAAATTTAATGTTTCTAAATTACTTGATATGCTTAAATATGCATCAAACCCATATGCTGCTCCGGTAAACTTTTCAATATAATACTCTGTTAAATTTTCAGCAGTACTTAAAACATATAAAGTTCCACTCAAATCATCTGTTCGCGAAATCAACTCATTATTATTTATAAGCGCAATATGTAATCCATCTAAAACACGATGAAACGTAGAACAATATTTAATAAAGGTAGATTTATTATAATTGTATGCATCCACATTTGTAAAGTTGTTTTGATTTCCTAAAATCAAACCTAAATTTTTGTATTTGTCATCTGTAAATTCGTCATTTAATTTATCAACTTCGCCTATTGCGTAATCAGATAAAAATCCCCCTAACTTAGATTCTACTATTTTATGCATTTTTTCAAATTTATTTAATTCAAGTGAATTAGTTGTTTTTGTAATTTGTGCTCGGGCATTAATATCTGACTTTTTAAATATGTTCATATTAAATACTATAAAGAAAAATTTATAATATATTTAAGCTATAAAAGTTATTTAGGAAAATTTAATAATATAATTAATATAATTAATATAATTATATTTTAATTAATTATATTAATATAATTAATTAAAATATAATTATATAACATAAGTGTAAAATGGTTAACTACCAGTTAACAGGTACCGACTGCGCTTCCGCCGCATTCGCAAATTTAACAAAGCTCGCAGTGGCGCCCGTTATCTCTAGCGGGCTCAATGTTATTAATGTCGAAATGGATATTGCTAAATTTTGGATAGATCGTACGTTTGCGGTTTTATTTACGGATGGATCAAGTGGTGATGTAGACACAAAGTGTAGTCGCACCAACATATTAAACTCGTTAACAATTACAGACGCAAATTATCTAACCGCCAAAAATACTCTAATTGGTAATTCAGTCGGTCATTTGTTAGGATTATCGGTTCCAGTTGAGAACGCGTTAAGATTAAAAGAGTTAGTTGATATTATGACAGAGGAGTCGCAGCTTGCGAACGCAACCTCTATTGATGGAGTAAAAGCCCTCGCGATTGATACGTTCAAACGCAAAGTTCTCGGCGACGACGTTTCCAATAGTGCGGTTGGTTCGAGCGCTAACACCCAGAAAGCACACCAAGTTAATGTTGGGGCGGCATTGACGACCGAGTGCATAGACAGTTCCGCCAACCGCGATGCGTTTGACGTTATATTAAATAAACACGTTGCTTTTTATTTAGATCCCAGTTTTAATGGTGGGGAGACAGACAGTACTTCCGTTTTTACAAATCCAACTAGTGCTGCTGGCAGCACAACCGATCCTTCTGGTACCAATAATGTTGATTCAATTATAGGTGCACTTATACAGCAAGCGGCATCCTTTACTCCCCCCAGAATAAATCAACTTCTCGGCGCTACAGCGGAGCCTGGTTCCGATGGTACCGACGACGACCCAAAGCCTGAATTGGTGGACCTGAGCTTCGGTCAAAAAGCATTCCACTTTTTACATTTTCAAGTAGATGATGTTCTTACATTTAAAAATACTGTAACAGTTGGTACACCTATATCTACAAATAACGGTGGTGCTCAAGGTATAAGTGGTGAGGACGCGGTCGAAACACTAATTGTAAATTTCAATTTAACCGTCAAGGCAAATACAGACGCCGAGTTAGATAATCATCTAGTACTGGGTAGCACTTTAGGAGCGACTATGTTATAAACTATTTAAATTTATTATTATTTATTTATATTAAAGATAAATAATAATGGTTATGGAAGTCAATTTAAAAATTGCAAAATTTCACGCCGACCTAATGTTCGGTATTATCCCGGCACAATTAATTGTTAATTGGATAGATGGCGGTATAAATCAAGTAAATAGTAATCCCCTAACACCGGTCGATAATAATACTGTTATAACATTTCGTAGGGAGATTGGCGAACCATTACCGGGATTCTATGATACAAATAAATTTGCAGAAAAGGGAATTGATATAGCAAAGTGTTTTGGAACAACAGATTCCGGGGAAAATTTAAATCAAGTAACTTTTAACATGGATACAACTGTATATATGATAAACGCAAATCAAAGCGACGATCCAAGCGGTATAATATATGATTGGAGTGTATCAATTAATGGGTGGTCGTTAATTGATATTAGTGACGGAGAACACTATATGGGAACTGATCACGGTCTCTTAAAATTATATAAGAAAGAGTTTACTGCTAATAATATTACTGGTATTCCATATATATTTGATAATAGATATTGCCACTATCTATTTAGTAAAACTCCAAAATTAATTGTAAATTGGATTGATGGAGGGGTAAATCAAGCAAATAGTAATCCACTAACATTGGTCGACGATTATACAATTATTACATTTCATGGGAAAATTGGTCAACCTGTAACATTTGTTATAGTAGATTTACAATTGCCAGCATATTATGATGCTAGTAAATTTGCAGAAAAAGGTATATATATAACCGAGTGTCGGGGTACTACAGATGCGGGTGAAAATTTAAATTATGTAACATTTAACATGGAAACAGTAGTATATATGATAAACGGAAATCAGGACGATGATCCAAGTGGAACAATATATGATTGGAGCGTGCCAATTGACGGTTGGACATTGATCGATATTAGTGACGGCGAATACTATATGGGCGTTGACCATGGTCTCTTAAAATTATATAAGAAAATTTTTACTGCCAATAATGTATGTGGATCACCGTATATATTTGATAATAGATATACATACTATCTTTTCGCCGAAAGTAATAATCCATTTCATAGTCAATCAAAGTGTTGTAGAACAAATATTTTAAATAACTTACATATAGAAGATAATATATTTGATAATATAGAAAAATTTATTAGTGGAAATTCTGTTGCATCAACTATGGGGTTGCAATTACCAATCGATCATTTTGCGCGAATTGCAGAAATAAAAGACATAATGACTCGTTCATCTCAACAAATATTAGCCGGAGAAATAGAAGATATGAAAGATAATTTATTTGAAGAAAGTATCGATAAAATAATAGGAGTTAATAATAATAAATCTATAGAGGTAAATATTGGAGATAATAAACTTATACGTCATGCAATTACAGGTAACAATAATGATAAAATAATTTATAAAAATGCATTAGCTCAACATATGTCACATTTTTTATCAAACGGTGATTTTGGCAATGCAAATAATGAAAATTTTATTAATCCTACTAACCCAAATATAGAAACGTTGGGAACGTCTAGTCAAACTGCTGATTTAATAGAACAATTAATTATTCAATCTATAAATGCTTGTAGTTATAATAAATTATTTGGTGCATTAAATAATAATGATCCAATTATACCAGATTATTTTGATGGAAATAATCAATTATATTTTTTACATTTTAATATAGGCGATTCTCTTACTTTTAAACAAACTGTTAATATTAATAATGTAGATTTAACTATAAACTATAATATTATTATTACAAATGATACTGATGGTGCTCTAAATACTAATAGAGGCCTTGGTCCTATATTAGGTATTAAAATGAATTCTTAATTATTGTATTTATTATATTTATTAGATAAAATTAATGATTATATATAATATATTATATAAAAATGAGTAATTTTGATACAGACATAAATTCATATTCATTTAATGAATTAAAAACATTATTAAATATTAATCTTAATGATGAATTTACAAATGAATTATTAGAAAAAAATTATAGTAATAAAATAAATCAATTGCAAAATTTAGACGACAGATCTTTAGCGGATGAATTAAATATATTTTTCACAAAAATACATAACTTATTATATTTACATAAAAAAAACGAAAATTACACCAAAAAATTTTCTGATAATTTCAATAATGAAGAATTAATTAATAAGATAGATAAATTAGAAAGCAATGTTACTAATATTATAGAAAACAAAATACATAATGTTAACACTGTAAACGAATCTAATATACCCATTAATCCAAAAACATATAACACTATAAAAAAACAAGTAGCTATTAATTCCGAATTTAAATCACCCGCTTCTCAGCTTAGTGTACCGGCTAACTGTGGTGTTGCTGGTAATCCAAATAAAATATGTGATAAAATATCTCAATCAACTAATTTTATAATTGACTTGCCTGAATCAATTAATAATGTTATTTCACTAGAATTAGTTAACAGTGACATACCCAATATTATTTATACTTTTTCAAAAAAAAAAGGTAATAATAAATTTATTGTTTGTATAAATAGCAATGATTTACCCGAAGACATTGAATATGTTATTACAATACCAGATGGCGTATGGTTTGCTTCCGATATTGAAAATTTTATATCTAGTTATTATTTTGATATTGCATATAATGATGTTACAAAAAATAAATATTTACGATATTTAAAATTTGAAGTATCCGAGTCATCTGCTAGACCGGTGTTTAGATTTAAAACACTTGAAGAAATAGATACATTTTTAAATATTTATCCATGGGCTAATATATCATATGATGATATGGCTAGTTTGGAATTAGCTTTTTCAATCCGCAATATATATACTCCATCCACATGTGTTAATAATGATAAACCATATCATCAAAGTAATATGGATGAAATAAATTTTTCATTAAGTTGCCTCGGAACATTCGGGTATACTCTCTCTGAAATATACAACATAGAAAATTCGATATATAAACTTGTAGCGTTTAATGATACTAATTATGTTACCACAGTAGGGGTTTATACTTATTATGGATTTTTAGAGTCTAGAAATATATACGGCCACACCAACGATTCTGGGTTATATATATCAGTAAATGATTTTGTCGGTAATCAATCGCAACAATTAATTTTACTGGGCTTTGGTGAAACTATAACTAGCGATAATATATTAGCTAGAATTCCAACTACCGGAACTCCTTTTGCTAATAATCATAGTAATTCTAAAACAACTTATACCATAAAAAGAAGTTACTATGGTGGAGTAAGAATTAGAAAATTACATATCCAAGTATTAGATACATACGGCCGGATTGTGGATTTACATAATTATCCTACCAATTTTGTTTTTGAATTTACATGTGAATATTCAAACGAAAAGCTTACTGCGTATAGAAATAAGTTATTTAATAAATAATAATTATTCATTGAAAATTTATGTTATATCTTTTTTAAATTGACAAACAATTTATAATTATACGTATGGATATACATCTTTTGTTTTATTTATATATATGGAAAGACTAAATTTAACCATCAATGAAGAAAATAAAATCGAGGCATTGTACAGAGAATTTAGGATTTTATCCAATATGTTGAAAATGAAATCTTATGATAAACTATTAATCCGCGGAAGAAATAGAATATGGACAATACAACGGAGAGAAGTCAAATAAGCTACCGGATTCATTAAAAGTAAATATAGGAATTGAATATTACAACCATACCTTTATAATAACAAATATTTTTCTGTTTATAAAAATAGGGACAAAACTAAATAAAAACAATATTTAGTTTTGTGCTGAGTGGGATTCGAACCCACGAGGCCGAAGCCATACGAACTTGAGTCGTACCCCTTGGACCGCTCGGGCATCAACACTCAAAAAATAATAGAGAAGCGGCATTTAACTAATTAAATATCCAACTATCACTATAACATATATTATAGATTCTTAATCTTTATATCTATTTTAAAATAATTATATTAAAATTGATTATAATTTTTTGTAATTATACCAGATATACTATACCAGCGATAATGATTTTGCCTATGCTAATTGGTTTGAATAAAATTAATTCAATTAGCAATACCCAAGGATACAAGGGGGTGGGAGCTCATGTGTCTATTTCTAAAAACGAAACTATGTTTCCCGACAGAGAATGCAATATATGTTTAGTTAGCACTATCGATAAAAAAATAAAACCCGTCCCTATGACTAGGCGCAGTGGAGATATTAATATGATTGGACATGACCTGTCATATCAGTCGGTGGAGCTGTCACTACTGGATATTGGGATAATATGGCTGTGTCTGTATCAGATAAGAGATAAAGATATCTTATCTGGTATGTCGTTTGGCGCTTTTTATCTCTATATCGTCTATCTTGTGGGTTTATTTGGATAAATAGATAGATTGTTAGGTTTCACAACGCTACACGACACGCGACTTCGATATTGAACAATAATAAAAAAAATATATTAACAAAAACATTATAATATATTTTTTTGTTTGATTTTTAAAAAAATTGATTTTTTATTTTATATATATTATTAATTTAAATATATAAATTAAATGACTAAAACAGACACTAAACACCCCATCATTATCTCGTTTGATGGTAATATTGGATCTGGTAAATCATCAGTTATAAAATATTTTCAAAAAAATTTTGAAAAATTCTGTAATTTTAAAACTTACAATTGCAAAATTTGTTTTCTTGAAGAACCTGTTTCTATATGGGAATCTATTGTTGATAAAAACGATGGAGAAAATATTATTGAAAAATTTTATAATAATAACGAAAAATATGGCTTCGCATTTCAAATGATGGCATATATTAGTCGTCTTAAATTACTTAAAGATGCTCTTTCCAAAGATTATGATATTATAATTACAGAAAGGTCTATATTTACCGACAAAAATGTCTTTGCTACAATGTTATATAAAGATAATAAAATTAATGAAATTGAATATCAAATATACAATAAATGGTTTGATGAATTCTCTGGTTGTATTCAAAAAATGAAAATTGTTTATATTAGAACTACTCCTCATATCAGTGAAAAAAGAGTCTTAAAACGTTCTAGAACAGGAGAATCTATTCCATTATCTTATCTCCAAAATTGCCATTATTATCACGATATATGGCTTTATTCGCCGGATCAAATTGAAAAAGGTATTGTATTAGTTATTGATGGAAACGAAGAAACTAATACTAGTATCTTTATTAATAATAAATATTATGATTGTCTTATGGATAAAGTATTTGATTTTATGACTAATTAAATTAAATTAAATAAATCCAACTCCATAGTAGTATATTCATTATTTCTGTCCATTAGAATAATATTCATCATTTTGTATGTATCATCTAGTTTTTTTATTTTTAATTTGTATTGCATCTGCAATTCAAACCCCGCAATGAACTCCTCCCGGTCTGCCATATTATTTATAATACGTCCAAATATTCTTACTATATTTAATACTTCATATCTATAATATTCTATTCTTTTTAATACATTATATTTTTGAAATAATCGACAAATATTTATTATTTTATTGGAATTATTTATAATAATGGTTTCGTATATAAAATCGTTCGATAATCTATTATTAAAATACAATTTATATATGGAAGTTATTCTTTTTTCAAACGCATCGAGTATTCTTTTATTATATCTTTTTTGATATGTATCTCGTCTTATGTAATATAAAATTTTATATTGTAATTCATCGGGTAATCTCTTATAAATTTTATCTAACATTCTTCGTTGTATTAATCCCTTCCATATTGATTGAATCTTCAGCGCATAAATATCTCTATAATAATGAAAATGATTTTTACAATACAATTTTTTTTCTACAATATATAGGATATTACTTTTTCTTTTACAAATTTTATTATTTGTAATATTACGACATTCACATCGTAATACTTTATTATAATTTATTAACATTTTTATTATTTTTTATTATTATTTTTTATTATTATTTTTTATTATTATTTATTATTATTATTATTATTTATTTATCAATTTTTATTTATCAATTTTTATTTATATATATATATATATATAAATGGATATATCAAATAAAATAAATATTTCGGATAAATTATTAATTAACGATTTAGATAATAGAATACAAGATAGAGAATTTCGCATTAAATATAATCATTTAAATAATGATTCATATGATGGTTTAATTAAAGAAAATTTAAAAGATAAAATAAAAAAACAAAATTTAGAAGATAAAAGAAATAGTAATAAAAATAGAATCATAGGATTTAAAACTGCTAATGCAAGAAAGAAAAAAATAAAAAGAAAAAAAATGACTAAAAAAAGAAAAAAAATAACTAAAAAAAGAAAACCAAAAATAGTAACCATAAATAAAGATAAAACTAAAAAAAGATAAATATTATATTTTTTTATATTTAAAATATAATATTATTTACATTTTTTTGTATGTTTTTCTGCAATCAGGATGTTTTAGTGCAGATGGAAAATTAATTTTATGCGATTTGGCGAATGCTTTAACGTGCTGAATCCATTTACCCGCTTTCCCTTTTTTTTTGGTTCCTTTTTTTCCTTTTTTCCCTTTTTTCCCTTTTCTTTTTTTACCACCTTCTAGCGAAAAGTGATTTTCTTGATTTTCTTGATTTTCTTGATTTTCTTCGCCCATTCCACCTTTTTGTTTTCTTCTTCTTCTAGTGTTTTTTCCTCTTTTTTTTCCACCTTGATGTTTTTTATTGGATTGACGACGACGACGACGCGAATTTTTACCACCTAATTGGTCATCTAAATCATCACTATCTTGTTGGTGAAGTAATTCATTATTTGTCGCGCTAACATCACTTGCGTTTTCTTCTCCTGTCATTATATATATATATATATATAATATTATATTTTTGAAAAATTTATATAATTTTTATATTTATATTTATATTTATATTAATGGATTCAATTAATAAATCGTGGGTTCCAATTTTTGAAAAATATAATATTTCTGACATTTTAAATAAAATTAATAATCTAAACCAAGAATACATAGATAATAAATTAAATATAGAAATATTTCCTAAAGAAGAAAATATTTTTAAATGTTTTCAATATTTTGATATTTCTGAAACTAAAATTGTTATTTTAGGCCAAGACCCTTATCACGGGCCGAATCAAGCCACTGGGCTTTGTTTTGGAACTAACGCAAAACCCCCGCCTTCCCTTAAAAATATTGCCGCTGAATTAAAATCCGACACTAGAATTAGTTTACAAGATTATTCGCTTGAATCTTGGGCTAAACAAGGTGTACTTTTATTAAACGCATCCCTTTCTGTTATACAAGGTAAACCTTCATCACAAATGAAATTATGGTCTAAATTTACTGATTTGATTATTCACGAATTAAATAATTCTTCTAATCCTATTATATTTGTTGCATGGGGAGCTTTCGCTCATAAAAAACTTATAAATATTGACACCAATAAACATCATATTATTGTTTCATCTCATCCATCTCCATTATCTCTATTTAAAAAATACAAAACTTATCCTCCTTTCTTTCAATCTAAGCCTTTCTCAAAAATTAATAATTTATTAAAACAAAATAATCAACAAATTATTTGGTAATGATTTAAAATATCATATAAATTGAATCTGGTTCAAAATCTAAATTTTCTCTTCTATGCAGCAGTGAAATATGACATAAATATTGTTTTATTTCATTTTTAACTTGAATAAAATTATGTAATTCAATTAATACACTATTTGTAGGAGACGATACATAAATATCTTGTAATAAATTTATATTATCTTCTGTATACTCTAATTTCACCATCTCATTAAATATATGTTTATTGATACTCGATATATTATTGTTGTTCGTCATTTATACTTAATTACTATTTTATTTTTAATTCATCAATTTTTATATTATTTCATCTATTAAACCGTAACTTAATGCTTCATTTGCAGAAATCCATTTATCTCTATAAAAAAATTTCTCTAATTGTTCTTCTGATATTTTAGTATTTTCCAAATAAATATTTTTAATTATTTGCATAAATAAATCTACATTTGAATTTAAATCTTTTACATCTAATATAGTATCGCTTTTTTGTCCATTTAATTTTATACCATGTATCATCATTACTGAATGGCTATACATATATTTTTTTTCACCTACAACTGATAATAATGTTGATGCTGATGCTGCATAACCTCTTATATATGTATGGACAGGTATCTCGAATGTTTTTATCTCATCTACTAGTGCCAAAGTCGCTAATAATGAACCTCCTGGACTTTGGATATATAAATTTATATTATTAAATCTATTATTAGAATGTAATAATTTATTTTTATAATTTATTAATGATTCAGTTATCGTCCAACACGATTCATCTGTTAATGGGCCATTTAAATATATACTATTTTTAATTTTTGCTAATTTAGCATAATCATCTGGCTTTATTTCTTTATCTTCTAAATATAGATTATTTGATGCCGATAAACTATTTTTTAATAATGTCCGTCTATTTAACCCCGTATTAAATACCACGCAACTGTTAATATGATTTAAGCTTAAGAGAATACATATTATGTGTTTAAAGAAAAACATATACTATTGTCTAAATATTATTAATTACCCATAAATTTTATTATTATATATATATATATATATATGGCTAAAAAAGATAAAGAAAGAAAAGAAAACTAAAAAAAATTATATAATTTTATATTTTTAATAAATTATATTATTCATTTGTCTTCAAATATTTTGTTCTACCATAACTATCAAACGTCAAATATGTAAATACTACTCCGTTTAAATATAATAATAAATTTACATATATTGTAATCCATAATGAATCTTTAATTAAACTATTTTTATATGCTAAACAATTCATAGTCGTGCCGAAAATACAAAGAGGTAATCTGAAATAAACATACACAATTGTATTAATAAATTTTTGATTAATTTTTGATAATTTATCATTTTTATATAAAGTTAAACTTCCATATTCAATTATACCTGGTATACCACTACAGGCTATTTTATGAAGATATAATTGATTTGAATTTATATATAACATACCTGGTAACACTCCAAATCCTACAAATATTATATGATGTAACCAATCATATAAACCCATTTTATTTGAGATAAATACATGATAAATATGCATTGCTAGAACCATATTATTTGTTACATCTCTATCTAATAATTTGTAACCATTTTTTGGTTCAATTAATATATCTAACACAGTTGGTAATATTTCTATTGTAATTAACAAATTTATAAAACAATGTAATTGATACCATCTGGCTTTTGTACCTAACATAATACATAATGATTTATCATAAACATATAATTGCAATAAATTTTTAATACTATTTTTTATAAAATTCATATAAATAATATATTATTTTTATTTTTTATATTTTATATTTTATATTTTATATTTTATATTTTATATTTTATATTTTATATTTTATATTTTAAATTATAGATTTTAAATTATAGATTTTAAATTATAGATTTTCCTTTATATTTTAAAATATCTACTAATTTGGATGTTGTTGGAAACTCATCGTCTCCATAAATATCTTGTAATAATAACCATTCAAATAAACCACCTATATATACATATAAATTTACAAATCCCAATTTATATAATTGATTGTATTTTTCTATTACTTTACTATCTATACTGTTTTCTCCATAAATAACTATGTTTATATTTTTATCTTCTCTCAATAATCTTGTTATTTCTTCTATTTCTCTTGATGGTGATAATGTATTTTTTATTAAACAACTTTGATTTTTTGCATCTAATGTATTTATTATTAAAAACTTTCCCCTGCTATTATTATTGGTTAATATATTTTGCATACCTTCAAAATTTAATTTATGGATACTTTGATTTAATCCCATTAACTTATTTATTAAATTAATTTTAATACAAAAAAAAATAAATATACACTTATTACTTCTATTAATTAAATTGGATGAATCTTTGCTTTTTTTTTCATTTTGAAATATTCTTCATGTTGAATCCATCCATTTATTGTTTTAAATCCCCAATCTCTCGTACTTACGCTTGGTATAAATAACGTCCAACAATATGGAATATTTTTATCCAATTCTACTCTATGAAATGTATCTATTGGAGCATAAATATAACTTCCTGGACCTCTCCAATTAGTTCCTTCTTCTCTATGCTCCCAATATCCACCTGCTAAAATTATTGTTCTAAATTCCCATGGATGATCATGTAAATCATCTGGATCTGATTTTAAAAATTTATGTATAAATATATTGAATGGAAAATTCTTTCTATCTTTCAAGAAAATATAATATCTCTCCAAATATGGTTCATTATCTTCTCTATCATTTATAATTCGCCGTCGTCCTAAAAATTCCATCACTTTTACAAATATATTACAAAACATCTCTCTTCCTTTTGCACTATTATATAGTATTATGTGTTTTTTTATCAATTTTTTTTTATATATCTACTTATATTTATGCGATTCAAAAATTATATATATTTATTTTTGAACTTAAAGAAAAAAACCCAAAAAAACCCTAATTTTTGATTTTAGAGCATTAAGGTAACAAAAATATTATTGAAATTCAAAGTGCAAAATTTTTCTAAATTCCAAAAGTCAAATTTTTTTTAGGTTTTGGACAAAAAAATGTCTAATTATAGTTTTAATTTTGCCTTTACGGAATTTCAAAAAACTTGCATTTTGAAAAGTGATTTTAACCTTTAAGGTGTGAAAAGCAAAAAAAATATTGTGAAAAAGTCCTTACCATAATTTTTTTGGCGTTTTTTCGTTATTTTCGGTCATCCGTGTTTTGATGACTTTTGATGACTAAAAAACGAATAATAATGACTGAAAACGAAAAAATAATTTTATAAAAATTGATTAAAATATAAGAGTGTATAAGAGTGTATAAGAGTGTATAATGCCTAAAAAGAAGATTGATTATTCTAATACTATTATTTATAAAATTTTTTGTAGAGACCCCAATATTAAATAATTATATATAGGAGATACAACAAATTTTGTTAATAGAAAGTCAGAACATAAAACAAGTTGTAATAATTGTAATTCTAAATTATATACTTTTATAAGAGAACATGGTGGATGGGATTAATAATAAAGATATTCCTGAGTTAGAATTGGAAGAAAAAATGCAATATATAATACAAAAACAAAAATGTAATACTGCAAAAATAGAAAACATAGAAAATATATTAACGACCTTACAAGTTACACTTAATGAAATTAATATTTTATATAAAAAATAAAAGAATTTAGAGAGTTTTTTAACTTATCATATATATAATGACTACAAAAAACGAAATAACGAAAAAAAAATATTGTTGTGAAATATGTGACTTTACAACGTTTAAAAAAACAGATTATGATAGACATTTATTAACCGATAAACATAAAAAACGAATAAATGATGACTTTATTAAAAACGAAATAACAGAAAACGAATTAAATGAAAATAAAAAATTTGTTTGTAAATGTGGAAAAGAATATAAATATAAACAAGGTTTGTCGGTGCATAAAAAGAAATGCACTTATGAAGAAAAATGTGTAGAAATTATTGATAATAATACAAAACCAATAATATCTCAAGAATTAGTTTTAGACATTATAAATGAAAATAAAGAGCAACGAAATCAAATTCAAGAATTAACAAATACAATAAAAGAATTGGTTCCACAAATTGGAAATAATAATACAAATAATAGTCATAATACAACAAATAATCAGTTTAGTATAAATGTATTTTTAAATGAACAATGTAAAGATGCAATAAATATGAGTGATTTTATAAAATCAATAGAAGTTTCATTAGAGCAATTAGATTTCACAAAAACGAATGGTTTAGAGAAAGGAATAAGTAATGTAATAATGGAAAATATGAGTAAATTAAGTTTATATGAGAGACCAGTTCATTGCACGGATACAAAACGAGAGACTTTATATATAAAAGATAATGATACTTGGGAGAAAGATAAATCAAAAGAGAAGATAAAACAGGTAATAAAGAAGACTTCAAATAAGAATTATACGGCATTAACAAATTGGACAAAAGAGAATCCAGATTTTATGGAAGATGATGATAAACAGATGTTTTATGCAAAAGCGATGTCTAAATTAGGAAAGCCGATAGATGGAATAGATGATAAGATAGTGAAAAAAATATGTAATGAAACATATGTAAAAGATAAATTAAAAGAAATAGATTAAATACTATTGCGAAGTTTATTAAAATCTTCTTTACTAACCATTCTAAGAGTAGGAACCCAATCACATATATAAATAGTATTTCTAGTTTCAAATTCAAAACCTAAAGAAGTAGGTTTATAAGAAATAAGGCGGGAAGTAACAAGCACAGGATAATAAACCAAATAATTTTTTTTTGTTTCTAAAATATTATAGACTTCTGGTTTAATATCATGAGCGGTCCTAGGTCTATCTAAAATAACGGTAGGTTTCATAAATTTATAAGTTTTTTCCATAATATATTAATTATAAATATAAATGAAATAAATTTATAATCAAAAAAAGTATTTATTAATAAAAAAAATAAGTCCAATCCAAGAATCAATAAATAAAACAATCCAAGAATTAGGATTTTTACAAAATGCTAAAAGAGAGAATAATCCAAAGTTAAAGGAATGAACTATTCTATAGTTTTGCCACCAAACTTTGCTGCCGAAGAATCCAATTTTTGGACTGTTAAGTAAAAATCCTCGGAGAAAACCGAGAGATATAATAGATGTAAATATAGCCATAATAGGAAGATAATTAACATTAATAATTTTAGAGAAAATAGATATAGCTATACGAGAAGTAAAACAAGCAAATAAGAATATATAAATGATTTTGTTCATTTATATATTATTTTAATATATAAATGATTTTGTTCATTTATATATTAAAATAATAATTAATTTCTTTTACATGTTTTAGATTTTCTTTTAATTTTTCTTTTTTTTGCCCCCACCATAGGAACCGGGCAATAAGCTATCTGTTGATGTCTGCAAACTTTGTATCCCGCGTTTCTCTATTGCACGTGGCTATATTTATCCCGATCTGCATGGCCGACCTCAGTTTCGGTGACATTAGCGTTAATATATATATATAAAATTTAAATTAAAATGAAATAATAACATCGACATTTTCTTTTTTAACTCCTTTAGATGCATTATAAGATAGTTCTTCTCTTTTCTTACGAGTTTTGTTAAAATTATTACATGAAGATGATCCTGAACTAGATGTGGATGAAGTAGTCTCGGTAGAAGTATTAGAGGTATTAGAATTAATAGAAAAGTTTTTGGATTTAGTGGAACTATTTCTTTGATTCATATCATTGTCAATAATGTCATAATTTTCTTCAATAAATTTGATAACATTATTTTGAAGTGCCCATGCAAAAAAATTAAGCTGTCCTAAAGTCGTTTGAATGTGTGTATTTTCTTTATATGGAATAGTAATTCTCTCCCATCGACAGAAAGGATCAAATCTTTTTTTGGAATAAGCTTTTAAATTTAATTTATAATCATTATAAACTTTAAATCTATCAATAGTATCGTTTTTATCAATGGGGTAAACAGTGTAATTTTTTTTGGAGAAATTAGTAGCGAACCAGTCAACTATACGGAGAGATATTTTAGATTTTCCATTAATAATATTAAGCATTTTATCAAGATTATTTTCTTTATTGTAAAAAATCATAAGTTTATTTAATAATAGGTCATTTTGAGTGGTTAGATTCATAGATTATTAATATGTGGCTGCAAATGTATTTAAATTAAAATATTTAAATAGTATTTAATATAAAAATATAATGATAGTGAATATAAAAGATTTGGAATTAACAGAAAAAAGTTATAATGAAATAATAAATTTATATAATGGATTTAGATTAATAGATCCGCAAGTATTAACATTTTCAAAATTGAAAAGAGAGATATCAGAATTACCCATAAAACATAATATATATTTTTATATGAATGATAATAAAATAGTAGGCGGAATAACATCAATAGTAGAGCAAAAAATAATTCATAATGGAAGATGTAGTGGACATATCGCGGATTTGGTAATATTAGAAGAATATAGGTCGCATGGAATAGGTGGATTATTATTAAAATATGTAATAAATATTTCAAAACAATATAATTGTTATAAATGTATATTAGACTGTGATGAAAATTTAGAAAGTTATTATAAAAAAAATGGATTTGTAAAAAAGGGAATTTATATGTGTAATTATATTTAAAAGATTTAAAATCATTACAAGAAGAAGGTATATTTTGTTAAATATAAATGATGTTTTTCCCTCCTCAATAAATTAAGGAACTTTGGTAATTTTGATGGTACTATTTTGAAGTTGTTTGGTAAATTTAAATTTTTGACTGTTTTTGCGTCGTCTTTCGAGGTTGCATTTTAAACATGCAATAATGGTATTTTGAGAAGTATGTTCATGAAGATTATTAAGTCTGTCTAAAGTCCATTGGTCGGGGTCACGAACGTTATTGAAGAATATGAATATATTTTTATTACAATAGTAGCATTTAAGTTTGCAAGAAACAAGTTTTTCAATAACGTTTTCAAGAGAAATGAAATTATGTTGTTCGTGAATATTTTTTTTAATGTCTTGTTGTTTGTAAGATGATATTTTAGATTTGAGTTCGGCAATAAGGAATTTTTGTTCTGAAAAAGGTTGTTGAAGATAAAGTAGGTTAATGAGATTGAGTTGATACGGATAGTTATTAATGTTTTGAATAATATTAAGAGAAATATCATTAGGAAGGTTATTAATTTTTTCTCGTGTTTTGGGTGGAGCTTTGGTGGGTGATTGTTTGTTGTAAAGATTAATAGATTTCATATAATATATATAAAATGATTTTAATTTAAATAGATTAACAAAAATAATAGTTAAAGTATATAAAAAAAAGAGTATAAACTTAAAGTTATATAATAATATAGTATGAATATAATAACAAACGATATATGTAATAATATAATAGATGATAAAGAAGATAAAAAATCAAAAAAAAGTGATAATTGCCAAGAATTGAAAAATATAGCATATAAGACGATGTTGTTAAATGGAACAGATATAAGTCCAAAATATGAGAATCAAAGTAATACTTTGATGATATCAAATTTTTTGGAAAGCGAGTCAAGTGCAAATAAGAAAGAAACGTGGTCGAAATTAAATAAGACACAAAAAATAAAACATTTAAATTTGTATGCAGATACATTAAAAAGTAAAGATAATTTATCAGACGATGAGTTATTAAATTTAAAAAACTATATAGTTCGTTGTTTAGATCGAAAATGTTTACTAAAAACAAAAGAAGTACTATATGATAAAGATAATAAAAAAATAGTAAATGTACCATTTTTATATTTTAATAAAGAAGAAAGAAGTTATTTATTAAGAAAAGATGATAAACATGTATCAACAATAAAATCATTACATGTAGGAAAGACGATTAAATCAAAAACTATAAAAATTCATGAATAATTAAAGAATTACAAGTAGTTTTAAAGTAAATTATAAATAATAAATTTATTTTTTTTAAATTGATAAAATAATATAATTTAAATATTATGTTATCAATTAAGTTATATGAATAAAAATAAATATAATGATTACTTAGTTTATTTAGTAAATAAATATAATATAAAAAATTTGGATATAGAATTTATGTTAACAATAGTTTCAACGATGATAGAATTTATATATGATAATATTTTACAATTAATGTATATAGATTTGTATGATACTGTTCATGATTATAGTTTGGAGTTAATGGAAAGTGAATATATTGATAGTAATATTTTAGAAGATATATATGGTATATCAAAAGAAGATAGTAAAATTATGTTAAAGAATTATTTGAATACGGGTTTATCATTTGTATTTAAGTATGTAATACCAAAGAGGTCATATCGTAAAAGTTACATAAGAAATAATAGTATAAATTATACCAAGATAGATAAACAATTAAATACACTCATAAATATAGTTCAGCCCGAACAAAGAACCGACGAATGGTATATATTTAGAAATTCTACATTAACAGCATCAAATATTTACAAGATATTTGTAAGCGAATATAGTCAAACACAATTAATTTTAGAAAAATGCGAGCCATTAAATATAAATAAATTCAAAGTGACAAATACAAATAGTCCAATGCATTGGGGTCAAAAATACGAACCCGTATCAATTTTGTATTATGAATATATTTATAAAACCACGGTTACCGAATTTGGTTGTATACCACATAGAGATCATAGTTTTATTGCCGCATCACCAGACGGAATAGTATGTGATCCAACTTCAAATTTATATGGTCGGATGTTAGAAATAAAGAATGTAGTTTCGCGAGAGATAACCGGTATTCCCAAAATGGAATATTGGATACAGATGCAATTACAAATGGAGGTCTGCAATTTAAACGAGTGTGATTTTTTAGAAACAAAATTTTTACAATATGATACTGAAGAAGAATATATTAATGATAATACTATAGAATATAAAGGTATCATATTGCAATATTTAAAAGACGAATCGCCACATTATATATACGCACCGTTCATGTTAAACGATTTACATTCAACGGCATATAAAGAATGGGAGAGTAAAGAAATGAAAAAGAACAAAGATTTACAGCTAATTACAATAATATATTGGAAATTAGTAAAAATTAGTTGCGTCTTGGTATTAAGAAATAAATTGTGGTTCAAAAACGTTTTACCTATGATAGATGTTTTTTGGAAAAATTTAGTAGAAGAGAGAGAAAGTGGAAAATATAAAGAAAGAATAAAGAAAAAGAGAAAATTATCACTCGGTGATGCTAAAAGTAGAAGTGATTTTCCAATGGGTGGATGTTTAATAGATACAAATTTATTTAATAAGGAAGAGTAAATAAATATTTATTACTACTATCTATTATTGCTTGTTTAACAAAATTGTTATTGCGTTATTTTGCATTATCTAAAACAAGTAAATGATTTTTATACTTTTGAAAAAGCATAAAAAATTTAAAAACAAAAAAATATAAAAATATTATTTTAAAACAATTTAAACTTATTTAAATAGTATAATTAGATAATATTAATGACAAATAATAAATCTAATGTTATAGATATGCACGTATTGAAAAGATGCGGTAAGAAAGAAATTATTTCCTTTGATAAAATTTTAAAACGTATTAAGACAAGCGGAAAGGAATTAGAATTAAAAAATGTTATTTATGGTCAATTGGCAATGAAAGTTATAGATCAATTAAAAGATAATATTAGAACAACTGATATAGATGAATTAACCGCCGAACAGTGTGCATCTATGGGTTCAACGCACCCTGATTATACTAAATTAGCCAGTGCAATAACGATTTCAAATCTACATAAAAATACATTAGGTAGCTTTTACGAAACAATTAAAAAATTATATGATTTTGTAGATGTAAATAAAAACAACTATAAATTAATTCATGATGATTTAATGAAAACAGTAGAAGAAAATAAAGAAGTATTAGACGAGATGATAGATTATAAACGCGATTTTTTATTTGATTATTTTGGTTTTAAGACATTAGAAAGGGCATATTTAATTAAAATAAACGGGGTGATAATTGAACGTCCACAGCATATGTGGTTGAGAGTGTCACTATGTATTCATGGTGCAAATATAGAAAAGGTAAAAGAAACATATGATTATATGTCAAATAAATATTTTATTCATGCGACACCTACATTATTTAATGCCGGAACACCAAGACCACAACTAAGTTCATGTTATTTATTATCAATGGAAGATGATTCTATTGATGGTATTTTTAATACAGTAAAAGAATGTGCGCAAATTTCAAAATGGTCAGGCGGAATAGGATTACATATTCATAATGTTCGTTCTTCTGGTTCTCATATAAGAGGAACAAATGGAACATCAAATGGTATAATTCCTATGCTGGGCGTTTTTAATAAAACAGCACGTTATGTGGATCAAGGAGGTAAAAGGAATGGAAGTTTTGCGATTTATTTAGAGCCACATCATCCAGATATAGAAGAGTTTTTAGAGTTACGCAAGAATCATGGAGACGAGGAATCAAAAGCGCGAGATTTATTTTATGCAATGTGGATAAGCGATTTATTTATGGAACGGGTAATTGGAAATAAGGTATGGTCATTATTTTGTCCGGATAAATGTCCGGGTTTAAGTGATAGTTATGGTGATAAATATAGAGAGTTATATATGAAATACGAAGAAGAAGGAAAATATAATAATCAAATAAATGCACGCGATTTATGGTTAAAAATTTTGGATGCACAAATGGAGACAGGAACACCATATATTTTATATAAAGATTCTTGTAATGAAAAATCGAATCAAAAGAATTTAGGCACTATTAAATCAAGTAATCTCTGTTGTGAAATAATAGAATACAGTGATAAAGAAGAGACAGCCGTATGTAACTTGGCTTCAATTGGTTTATCTATGTATGTAAAAGACGATAAAACATTTGATTATGATAAATTATATGAAGTAACAAAAGTATTGGTAACAAATTTAAATAATATTATTGATATAAATTTTTATCCAAATGAAAAAACAAGAAAAAGTAATTATAGTCATCGTCCAATAGGAATAGGTGTACAGGGATTAGCGGATACTTTTTTTAAGATGGATTTAGCATTTACATCAGACAATGCAATAAAGATAAACAAATTAATTTTTGAGACAATTTATTTTGCCGCATTAGAAAGAAGTTATGAAATAAGTCATGAAAGAACAAAAGCAATGGATTATTTAGCAACCGAATATGGTTATAATAATTGGAGGTTTACAACAGATAAATCTCATTGTAGAAGTTATAATATTTATAACGTAACAGGGGCTTCAGTTGATGTGACAATTGCAACAGATAATAAGATACAACGATTTTTAGATAAATATAAACCAATTAGAGCAGAAATAGAAAAATTAAAAGAAAATTTATATGGCGCATATAGTTCATTTATGGGATCTCCGATGAGTGAGGGATTGTTTCAATTTGATTTATGGAACGAGAAACCATATTCTGATAGATATGATTGGAACAATTTAAAAGAAAAAATATTAAAATATGGAATAAGAAATAGTTTATTGTGTGCTCCAATGCCAACAGCAAGTACAAGTCAAATTTTAGGAAATAATGAATGCTTTGAACCAATAACAAGTAATATTTATAGTAGAAAAACTTTAGCTGGTGAATTTGTAATGGTAAATAAGTATTTAGTGGATGAATTATTAGAATTAAAATTATGGGATGAAAAAATTAAAAATAATATTATTGCAAATAAAGGAAGTGTTCAATATATAGAAGGATTATCAGAACATTTAAAAGAAAAATATAAGATTGTCTGGGAGATACCAATGAAAAATTTAATAGATATGGCTCGTGATCGCGGATTATATATTTGTCAATCACAAAGTATGAATTTATGGATGGAAGATCCAGAACCAAAGTCATTAACAAATATGCATTTTTATAGTTGGAGAGCAGGATTAAAAACAGGTATTTATTATTTACGAAGGAAACCAAAACATAATGCGCAACAATTTACAATTGAACCAGAAAAAAAGAAACAAGATAATGATGATGATGATGATTGTTTAATGTGTAGCGGATAATATTGAAAAGAATATTTTTGGTAATGGAAAAATTTGTGTATTATTATTACTAAAATACAAACAAATTTACTAATTTTTTAATATTAATTATAATGAAATTAATATTAAAAAAGAAATTGATTAATCTTCTTATAATATTATCACCAAAACCACCACCATTTATCATTGCATGATTTATTGTATTTGTCATCAAAATTTTTAATCCACCCATTATTATTAGAATTTTTTATCTTACTTTTATCCTTTTTATTAATACATGTATAACTTTTTAAATTGTTATCACATTCATCATTTATTTTACATTTAATTTCTTTAATTTTACTATTAGCATCTTGTCGTGTGTAATACTTTGTGCTTGAATTATTACATTCTTTAAAAATATGGAAATCAGTGTTATTTTCTATATCATTTTTATTTAAACATTTATATAATATTTCTTGATCAGACTCACATAGTTTTGGATTTTTACATTTATATCTTTTCTTTCTATTTTTATTTCTTTTTCTATTTTTATTTCTCAAAGGTTCATTTAAATTAAAAGATATACAAATATAAAAAACAAATATTACAATAAAAATAAGAAAAATATAATTAATATTTTTTTTTATAAAATTTACTAATTTCATTATTATATATATAATTAATTTATATTATATTATATATATAATTAATTTATATTATATTCTATACATAATTGTTTAATTTTATAATTAAAGTCAGCAATATTATAATTATAATTATATTTTATATAACATTTGATTGTGATAAGTATATCAACGAGAGAATTATGTAATTCACTAGGTAAAGTAGAATCGGGAAATAGATGTAAATATAATTCACTAAGTGACGGTGTTTTAATATACGGTTTGTTAGTTTTTTTACTAATTCTAACAAAATTACAGAATTTGGTGGTTTTTCTCATAGTACAGAATTCAGATTTTCTAATTCTCTCGTTTCCTTTGAAAGTAGTAAAATATTGTGGAATATTGTGTCGTAAACATTCAACAAATACAAGTCGTTTATCAAATGAAATATTGTGACCAACAATAATATCAGCCATTTTAAGTAAATTATTAAATTCTCTCAACGCGGGAATAATATTAATACCATTAGTATTAAGAAATTCGTGTGTAAGTTTATGTATTTCAAAACTTTCTGGAGGGATTACAATAGAGTTGTCTATTTTGATGAAATTATTTTTAATAATAGTATCATTATTAGAGAGATCATAAAGTATGCAACTAATTTGAATTATGAATGGCCATTTATCAAAATCATAAATTGATGGTTCTTTATTAAATTCATCTTTTTGAGGAAGACCAGTAGTTTCAGTATCAAAGACAAGAATTTTCATATATTATAATAGTTGAATAAAATTAAAATATAAAATAATAATCAATTTTTTTATATTAAAAAAAAAATTGATTCAACAATATTGATTATAACATCAATACAATATAAACACTGACATGCAGTTAACCCATAACGAAGAGATGTATAAAAATATGGTGCTTACTATTCCAGATCTAGTTCTACCACAGCATATTCCGTATATTATTCATTGGTTTGATTATTATGGAATTGCAGATGTAAAGAATGTAGATGTACGAGTTCATCCAGAACCAGAATATTATGTAGAAGATAAGCCATATTATGGATATGCTGTTATTGAGATTCGTGAATGGTATAAGAATAATCGCAGTCTAAGTTTTTATGAAAATCTAATTACTGGTTACGCAAATATGGTTTATGACGATCCTTATTATCCCAATAATTATGAAATTGAGTTTTATGAGCCGAGGACGCAAGAAGAAGTAAATAATATTGTTCTGGTTCAACCCGAAACTCAAGCTGATCTAGAATCTGACCCAGAATCTGAACATCAACAAGATAAATTTGATCTAGTAAAAGACGATGAAGATAAAGAGTATTTGAAAGCAGAGACACTTGAAGCAAAACAGCAAATAGAGTCATACGAAGAGGATGATGAAAATTATGAATTTGTAGAATCTAATGAAGATTATAAATATGAATATCTATTACAAAAGGGCCATAAAATGAATACTCGTTATAAGACAAAATGTAAAGAAGATAAGGGCGAGGCCACGAATCTAAATACAGAAAATATTACACTTACAGAAATTATTGTAAAAAAAAATAAGAATTATAGGAAGAGGAATAAGCGAAAGGTATATAAGAATGAATGGAATCGTCGTCTTCGAGTTAAACTTAGTGTTTAAAGATAGAAATCATAAATATTTAATTTAGCTTCTTTGCAACATCCATATGTTTTTCGATGCCATGGACTTATGCCAATATTTTTTATTCCATTTAAATGCTGAGATGTTCCATAACCTTTATTTTTTGCCAGGTTATAATATACGTCTAATTTTTTATAACAATCACATAATTCTATAATATATTTGTCTCTTTCAACTTTAGCCAATATTGAAGCGGCAGCAATTGAACAAAATTTATTATCCCCCCCTTCAATAGTTATATGATTAACTTGTTCAATTATATTAGATTTATTATTTAAATAAGTATATGGTTTAAAATCATTACCATCAACTAAAAGATAAAATTCATTACTAATTTGGTGATTTTGTTTTAATTTAGAAATTATATTTTGTATAGATTTATGCATGGCCGAAAAAGTAGCATTTCTAATATTAATATTATCAATTATATTTTCGTCTTCATAAGATACCGCCCAGGCTAAAGCATTTTCTTTTATATATTCAGCAACTTCATTAATTTTTTTTACAGAACTAAATTTTTTACTATCTTTTAATAATTCATATTTAAAATTTGTATTTTTAGGTAAAACAACAGCAGCGCTATATACTCTTCCAAACATAGGTCCTCTGCCTGCTTCATCAATACCAATTTCAAATAAATTAGATTCGGGGTTGTAATTATGTTGAAGATTATTTTTTTTCATTATTAATTAATATTAATATTAATATTAATAAGTTTTTTTTATTATCTACTTTATATAATAAGCAATGTTTTTCAATTTTAAAAATAAAAATATGATAATTATTTTGTTATTATTAATACTATTATCTTCGGTATTTTGTTATTCTTTAATGATGAAATCCGTAGAGGGTAATGAAAATTTAGCAACTAGTTACTTTACTGATAATTTTAAAATAATTAAGAAAGATTTTACTAGTGATATAGAATATTATGTATTAGATTCAAAAAGTATATCAAAAGAAGTTAGTTTTGAACCAGAAACTTCATTCTCGGCTTTAACGCCTGATTTCAAAAGTAATCAAGACGTAGGTAATGATATTTATAATTATATGTATAATCATCAATATGATATGTATAGAGAAGCTACAAAAACAGAAACACCCCCGGTAACTGATATAACACCACAACCAAAACCAATAATAACTAACGGTTATGAATTTTATAAAATTACGGTTCCATTTTCTATAAATTATAATACGAAAGTAACTGATAATACGGTAGTAAGTGATACTACAATACCAGCGAAAGGGTCGACAGTCATAGCATCGGGTACGGCTACGGGTGCGGAGGGTGCGGAGGTGGCGGAGGTGGAAGAGGTGGCGGGGGCGGCGGAAGTGGCGGAGGGGGCGGGGGCGGAGGTG